>OLQF01000017.1_pt1 | contig 138279 bp, 118 predicted proteins | sample 1643171 | NCBI WGS metagenome assembly OLQF01 (sample SAMEA3136702, study PRJEB25190) | human gut metagenome | reverse complement strand
TATAAAATATAAAAAGAGGTGAAAAAATGAAGGCATTTATGGGAGATGGTATTGGAAGGACGATGATACTTGAGTTAGACAGAGGAGAAGATATCGTCGAAGGTGTGGAATCAGCACTGAAAAAAGAAGGCATAAGAAACGCCTATATAGCCAGTGCGGTTGGCAGCATTCAACATCTGGAATACCATAGGCCGCTGACAATGGATGAAGCCACGGAGGATGAATTTTTATCATTGAATGGTCCTTTTGAAAGCGGCGGGATTTCAGGAACTATTATTAACGGCGTGGCGCATCTGCATTTTTCGGGCGGCGGTGTCGGCGGGGTCCATGTAGGTCATCTTGAAAGGGGAACCAAGGTTTTGTACCTGATGGAATTGGTGGTAATTGAACTGAAAGGCTTTGAGCTGCAGAGGAAGCTTACCCCTGAAAATGTAAAAAAACTGTTTCCTGTCAGCGAATAACGAACGGAGGAAAATCTGGTGTTTCGAGGAATTTATAACAGAAAATTTGAAAGTCTGAACGGCACATGGAAATACCGCCTGGATCAGAACGAGGTAGGTTACAGACAGAGCTGGTATTTGGGGAAAAAGGCGGAAGAGGCAGGATGGAAGGAAATCAGAATCCCTCATAACTGGTATCTGGAAGAAGAGATAGGGGATTATTTCGGAACCATCTGGTACAGCAGAACATTTACGGTCCCGGACTATATGCATGAGGAAAGAATTTTTCTCTATTTTGAGGGAGTAGACTATATTGCTGATGTTTGGGTAAACGGTGAATATCTGGGACAGAATGAAGGAATCTTCAATTCTTTTGAATTTGAGATTACTCATCTGGTGAAATGGGACGAAGAGAATACTATTATTGTCAAAGACAGTGCGCCAAAGGATTTGACGGAATATGTTCAAAATGATCATGATGAAACTCCTATGTCTGAAAAATACAAATTCCATCAGTCCATAGGTATCACTCAGATCAAGGGACATATGGTGGAAGCGATGCACAGACCGGGAAGCATGACCTCTTTTCGCCAGGACGGTAATTCCGGCGGCATATGGGGAGACGTAAAACTGATTAGCCGTCCGCCCATTCATATTCAGTATATTAAAAGTTATACAAGGATTGGTTATAAAAAGGACTGGCTGGGAGACAAGCAGGATAAACCGGATGGCACAGGTTTGGCCGCCTTTGATGTATATATCAGCAATGGTATGAAACAAGCGATATCCACTGAGATTAATCTATCGGTTTCAGCCTTTAACTTTGAGGATGATACGGTGACGGATATCAGCCGTAAGGTGGTACTGCAGCCAGGAGATAACATATTTAAGATTACCATTACCATACCTGATGTCAGATTATGGTGGACTTGGGATCATGGTTTTCCACATCTGTATACGGCGGCGTTTGGCGTGGAAACTGATCAGATAACCATGAATTTCGGTGTAAAGGAAATCACAACGGATGAAAAGGGACAGTGGTATTTAAATGGAAAACATATTTTCCTGCGCGGCATGAGATATATTTCCAGCCTCTGGATGAGCGAGGCCAATGAGGAGATGTGGAAAGCCGACTTCACAAAAATGCTGGATATGGATATAAATGCAATCCGTATTGGAAGCCATGTGGAACGGGATGGCCTATATACAATGTGTGACGAGATGGGTCTTTTGATGTGGCAGGTTTTTCCCCTTCACTACTGTATCAGTGATTCTGACGATGTGATGAACAGGGCCTGTGACATGATCCGGGATATGGGCATGATGCTTACAAATCACGCCTGCATGGGAATGTGGTCCGTTTATAAGGAACCGGAGATATATTCGCTGCCGGATAAACCGAATGTATACTTCAAGCTTTGTGAAATACTCAAAGAAACATTGGGAAGCGTGGATCCTGTCCGTTGGATTCACAAAGGGGATTACCGCGAAGGCGTACAGAATATTATGATAGGTTCCTGTCAGGACGGTGACCTTGATGTTCATACCGCACAGATTCAACCCAATATTGTAGAATTCGGTTCCGATTCGGTACCCTGTCTTGAAAGCCTTAAAAAATTCATTCCGGAAGATAAGCTTTGGCCGCCTCATTGGGATACCTGGCAGTATTGGGGATTGTTCTATTATAACCAGTTCCGCAGAGCCAAGGTAGAGATGGGAAATTCCCTTGAGGAATTCATTCATAACACCCAGAAATATGAAGCGCTGTCGGTAAAGGAACAAATTGAATTTTTACGACAGAGGAAATATCAGCCCGTGGCTTCCATGTTCCTTTATTATTGGAGCGATGCCTGCCCGATTATGGGATCCGGCCTGCTGGACTATTACCGGAAGCCATATGAGGTATATGATGCCATGAAGGCGGTATATACCCAGGTACTGATCAGTCTGGAATGGGAAATGGAGCCGCATGTTCTTGGAAGAGAGAAGAAATATGCAAGAGGCCAGAGATTCGGTGGAAAGGTATGGGTCAATAACGACCATTTCCACACAGTGAAAAATGCACAGGTTCACTGGGAAATTCATCGTGAAAGCAGCCAGGAAATACTTACGGAAAATACATTCATAAGGGATCTGGAAGAAGACAGTGCAGCGGTAATTGATACCATATCCTTCATCATACCTGAAGATTATGTGGGAAATTATGTGGTGGAAATGTGTGTCAGGGGCGAAGACAGCAAAATTCTTTCCACTAACAGTTGTGTGGTAAAAGCCTGTATCTAAACACTATGTGGCTTTAAACCATACCGCCTCATTTGTATATTGACATGTTATCGACTAATGAAAAGCATGCTTCCGGAAAACGGAAAGGAGACGAAAACGATGATAATGATTCATGAAGGCAGAAAATCTGTGGATTTAAGCGGTATTTGGACTTACCGTTATGAATCGGAGCGGGAAAAAGAAAGCGGGCTTTCCCGGGAAGATTTTTATGCCGAAGAAAGAAAGGCTCAGGATGGGTGGAAGGAAATTGCAGTTCCAAATAATTGGTATCTGACGGAAATTGGCGACTATTTTGGAACAATTTGGTTCCAACGTGAGTTCGATACCCCGGATTTTTCCAGGGAGGAAAGAGTCTGGCTCCGGTTCGGCGCAGTTGATTATATAGCTGATGTCTGGCTGAATGATTGCTATCTGGGAAATCACGAGGGAATCTTTAATCCCTTTGAATTTGACATTACGGATTACTTAAAAAAGGGAGAAAAAAATATTCTGGTTGTCAGGGACAGCGCGCCTAGGGATGAGACAGAATATATCAACAGCGGACTTGATGAGGATACACCGTTGTCTGAACCTTATCAAAGACATCAGGCTAAGGCGATTACTCAGGTGAAAGGGCATATGATTGATGCCATGCACCGCCCCGGAGCTATGACGGCATTCCGGCAGGATGGTAATTCTGCAGGTATCTGGGATAAGGCAGAGCTTATTATACGTCCGGATAAATTCATTGAATACTGTAAAATTTCCACCAGGCTTGTACAGAAAAAGGACTGGCTGGGAGACGGACAGGATAAGGATACCGGTTCTGCCATGGTAAGCCTTGATGTTACCTTGCATAATGGGACTTCCAAAACAGTTACAGGAAGCCTGCGGGCGGATATTCTGCCCAATAACTTTGAAGGAGACAGAGCTGCCTGCAGCAGCAGAACGGTGGTGATTCCTCCCGGACGCAGTACAGTAAAAATGGTAATTACTGTGGAAGAAGCAAAGCTGTGGTGGACCTGGGATCATGGTTATCCACACCTTTATGACCTTATGCTTAGCTGGCAGGAGGATGCTGTTAAACTGCGTTTCGGCATTAAGGAAGTTGTCTGTGACAAAGCAGGGCAATGGTATCTGAACCGCAGACGAATTTTCCTTAGAGGAATGCGTTATATTTCAAGTCTGTGGATGAGTGAAGCAGGAGAAGAGATGTGGAAGCCCGACTTTGATAAAATGCTTCGGATGAATATTAACTCCATCCGGATTGGCAGCCATGTAGAGAAGGATGGTCTTTATTCACTATGTGACGAGATGGGGCTTTTGATGTGGCAGGTTTTCCCGCTGCACTATTGTGTCAGCGATGATGACGATATGATTTCAAGAGCATCGGATATGATGCGGGATATGGGAATGATGCTTACTAATCATGCCTGTATGGGAATGTGGTCGGTTTATAAGGAACCCGAGGTCTATCAGCTTGCGGACAAACCAAATAATTATTTCCGCATGTGCCAGGTGCTGAAGGAAACCCTGAAGTCTGTGGATCCGGTCAGATGGGTGCATCTGGGAGACTACAGGGAAGGCGTCATGAACATCATGACCGGCTGCTGTTCTGACGGAGATACGAACACGGATGATTTGATTATTCCGCCCAATATTGTGGAGTTCGGTTCTCAGTCTATACCATGCATGGAAACGCTTAAAACCTTTATCCCGGAGGACAAGCTGTGGCCGCCTCATTGGGATACCTGGGAATATTGGGGACTGTTTTATTCCAATACATTCAAATTTGCCAAAGTACAGATGGGGAATTCCCTGGAAGAATTTATTGAGAATACACAGGACTACGAAGCTATTTCCGTAAAGGATCAGATTGAGTTTTTACGTCAGAAAAAATATGATCCGGTATCCAGCATGTACCTTTATTATTGGTCGGATGCCTGCCCTATGATCGGCTCGGGACTTCTGGATTATTACAGAAGACCTTATAAGGTATATGACTATATGCAGAAGGTCTATACGCCGGTTCTTGTCAGCGCGCAGCCTTGCATCCATCCTTATAAGCTGGGCAGGGAAAAGATATTCCATGCAGGAGAAACCTATACTGCAAGAGTCTGGCTGATTAATGATTATTACCATAAGATAGAGGATGCTTTGCTTGAATGGAAGGTGCTTGATTGTGAAACCGGCGATGTACTTAGCAGAAATGCATTCCGATTGGATATTCTGCCGGACAGCGCGGAAATCCCGGATCATATCGTACTGCCGCTTGGCAGTGAACTTGCCGGACATAAGTGCAGGGTGGAAATGAAGGTAAGTACTTTAAATGAAGTGCTTTCCGAAAATGATTCTTATTTCAGCGTATCAAAAGAATAGGGAGGAAATGAAGATGGGTAAAGTAAAAAAATTATTGGCGTTGGGTATCGTGTGTTCTATGCTTTTAGCGGGCTGCGGCGGTAAAGAGAATACTGCTGCTCCTGAGGGGACTGCAACGGATAATTCCGTGCAGACAGAGGCCGAGCAGGAAGTTCAGAAGAACTCAGGGGAAAAGACAACTCTGCGTGTAGCATGGTGGGGAAGTACCACGCGTGATCAGATTTATTATAAAATTAATGATCTGTTTATGCAGGAGCATCCCGATGTAGAGATTGTAACAGAAAGTCCTGGTTGGAATGATTACTGGACCGCACAGTCAACCGCTTATGCCAGCGGCAGTGCAGCGGATGTGGTACAGTTCCAGTCCAATCAGATAGGTGAATATTGCTCCAAAAACGTTCTTGTTCCATTGGACAGCTATGTGGAGAATGGCACAATCAATCTGGATAACTGGAATCAGGGTTTTGTGGATACAGGTAAATATAACGACGAATTATATATGGTTTCTTTAGGAATCACAGCACAGGCTCTGTATGTGAATGAAACCTTGCTGAATGAACTGGGAATGGAGCTATGGCCGGAAGATGAGGATATTACCTGGAGTGAATTCGCAGACTATTTAGGTAAAGTGCAGGAAAAATTGGGACCTGATACATACGCCGGATTCGACTTCTATACGAACAACGATCTTGTTTGGGTATGGATAAGGGAAAATTGCGAAGAAGGCTATGAATGGCTTGATAAGGACGGAAATTTTGCACCCAGTGAGGAAACCCTTGCATCCTGGTATGCTTATACGGATGACCTGAGAAAAGCGGGTGTATTCCCCGGTGTTGAATGGACACAGGAATGGAACTCCAAGGCATGGGAGGAAGGCGCGCTGGTAAACAGGAAAGTACTGTTTTACTTTGAAAATGCCAATAAGTATAAGATTTATCAGAACTCTATGGAAGACAAGCTGGCGATCAGAAAGGTTCCCGTAGGAGATAACGGTAAACATGGTGATCTGTTGATTACCTCCGCATTTGCTATTTCAGAGACTTCCCAGAACAAGGATCTGGCGGCAGAATACATTAATTTCTTTGTAAACAACGAAGAAGCACAGAAGATTTTTAATATGGAACTGGGTGTCCCTGCTTCCCTGACCATTCAGGATATGCTGGCAGCCGATGCAGATCCCAGCGATATCGCAGCAACCAAATATCTGAATATGGTGTCCGAAGAAGCGCCTCCGTTTGTAGCTAAAGCACCTGGTGTATGGGCGATTCAAAATGAAATAGCCAGTATGGCGGAACAGGTTGCAGTTGGAAATATGACAGCACAGGATGCAGCAAAATATATTCGTGAAATCGCAAATGAGATGATTGCGGAGAATGTAAATTAATTGTTTCTTTTATGGGCCTGTCATCCGGGAGCGTTGAACGCTCCCGGATATTAGGTAGAAAGGCTGTTTTTAAACCGGCAGGCGCCGGCAGAGGGACCGTAAAAGGAGGTCAGTGAATGAAAAGAAAAAGTGATAAATATGCAGGTTATGTGTTCCTGTTGCCATGGCTAATCGGATTTATCGGCCTGACGCTTATCCCCATGGTGATGTCTCTCTATTATTCCTTTACCAATTATAATCTGTTGTCAGAACCACAGTTTGTCGGTATTACCAACTATCAGAAAATGTTCACATCTGATTACCATTTTACCAATGCATTAAAGGTAACATTTATTTATGTTTTTGCTTCCGTGCCCTTGCAGTTATTTGTTTCTCTGATCCTTGCTTTTTTCCTGAACAAAGGTGTGAAGGGACTGTCCTGGTTTAGGGCCGCGTTTTATGTACCGTCCCTTTTGGGCGGCAGTGTTGCAATTTCGATATTGTGGAGACAGATTTTCGGAATGAACGGTATTCTGAATCAGGGGCTGCAGGCACTTGGCATTGATTCTACCATCAGTTGGGTTGCTAATCCGAAAACAGCAGTATGGACATTGATAATTCTTCGTGTCTGGCAATTCGGTTCTCCTATGATTATATTCCTTGCAGCGATTAAGCAGGTGCCCCAGGAAATGCTGGAAGCGGCTTCTATAGATGGCGCTTCCAAATTTCAGAGAACTATTAAAATTATGCTTCCGATGATTTCGCCTATTATTTTATTTAATTTGATTATGCAGATCATCAGTGCGTTTAAGGTATTTACCGAGTCCTATATCATCAGTGGCGGGAATGGCGGAGTTTTAGACAGTCTGCTGTTTTATACCTTACATATTTACAATGAAGGATTCGGTAAAATGAGGATGGGGTATGCCAGTGCTCTTGCATGGTTTTTGGTTTTGATAATATCTGTATTGGCCATCCTGGTGTTCGCCGTCTCCAAAAAATTTGTTCATTATGAATAAAAGGAGGGATTGGCATGCATAAGAAAAAACGAACAGGTGAAATCATAAAATTTATTATTCTTCTGATTTTTGCATTAATGATTTTGTATCCGCTGATATGGATGATTGGAAGCTCATTCAAACCGGAATCCACTATTTTTACGGATCTGGGAATTATCCCCAAGCAGTTTACGCTTGAAAACTATAAAATAGGGTGGCAATCAAACGGACGGGTTACATTTTCCACCTATTTTCTTAATTCAATCATTGTTTCATGTCTGTGCGTTCTGGGTAATCTTTTTTCATGTACATTAGCGGCTTTTGCTTTCGCCAGACTGCAGTTTAAAGGCAAGAATCTGTTTTTTGCATTAATGATGATGACAATGATGCTTCCGCAGCACGCGACAATCGTACCGCAGTATGTGTACTTTTATAAACTGGGATGGATCGATTCCTTTACACCATTGGTAATTCCTAAATTTTTGGCAACAGATGCTTTCTTTGTATATCTGTTAGTACAGTTTGTAAGAGGAATTCCCAGAGAACTGGATGAAGCAGCTATTGTGGATGGCTGCAGCTCTTACAAGGTATTTTGGAAGATTATACTGCCGTTGTGCCAGCCGGCTCTGGTTACCACCACAATATTTACCTTCATGTGGTCCTGGAACGACTTTTTTACCCAGATTATTTATCTTAGAACGGCCAATAAATATACGGTTACACTTGCTCTTCGTATGTTTGTGGATTCCACGGCTAAGAGTGCCTTCGGCGCGATGTTTGCCATGTCCACAGTTTCGGTTATCCCGATTCTACTTTTGTTCATTTTCTTCCAAAAGCAGTTAATTGAAGGAATTGCAACGAGCGGATTGAAGGGGTGAGATTATGCTGCTGTTGGCAACATCGTCATTGACATTTGACGGATTTGAAAATAATGATTATAAAAATTTATTTTCCTGTGCGCCTGAAGCCGGTTACCGGAGGGTGGAATTCAATTGCTGGTATGGGGAGACACTTACGCCCGCCAGGATAAGGAGCCTGAAAAGAAGATGTACACAGGCAGGGCTGGAGCCGATTGCTCTGCATGTTTCCGCTTTTGGAGGCAGTACTTCGGAAATCAGGGCGTTAAATACAGCTCATAAGCTTCGGGCTATGGAAGCTGCCAGGGAGCTTGGATGCAGGAGAATTGTGGCATCAGGTACGGCGGGGGACGGGACGCTGGATGATATTCTTTATGAGCTGGAATGTCTGGAGCCGGCAGCGGGAGAATACGAAGTTTCCATTTCCCTTGAAAACCACTGCAATAATATTCTGGCGGGCAGAGAAGATTATGAATATTTGTTTCAGAGAATAGACAGCCCGCATATCGGTATCTGTCTGGATGGAGGGCATCTGGAAGCACATGGGGAGAGTATAGCAGCCTTTATAGATACTTTTTATCCGAAAATCAATCATCTCCATCTTAAGGAAAACCTGATTTTCGGTCAGAAAAGTTTCTGCCGGTTCGGCATGGGGGGAACAGATAATACGGATATGGTAAAGCGGATGAAGAAAAAGGGATTTGAGGGCTATATGTCTGTAGAGCTGTCACCGGAGATCAGGGAATCCGGGCAAAAGGTCCCGGGGAGCAATATCCCCTTTACGATGGAAGATTGGCGTAGGCCGCTTGAGCTGTTTTCTTTTTTGGAAGAAGGTTAAGGAAGGGATGGGATCAGGATGCTGAAAACGGGAATTATCGGTGCGGGAGGAATTGCATGGAAACATTGTGAAGCGCTTCACAAGCTGGGAGTGGAAATTGCGGGGATCTACGATATTAATTCCGACAATGCCCGGAGGCTGGGAGAAGCCTTCGGAGCTCCTGTTGTTTTAGATGCAAAGGAATTGACGGAAAGGGCGGATATGGTACATATATTTACGCCGCCTTCCAAAAGACTGGAATATGTGGAGTATGCGCTGGCCTGCCGGAAACATATTTTTATGGAAAAACCGGCAGCAATTGCTCTGGAGGATGCAAAAAAAATGGAAGAGGCGGCCGCAGCCGTGCCGGTATGCTTCATGGTGGGCTTTACCCAGCGCTTTCGCAGGGGATATAAAAGGCTTTGGGAGTGGATGGAACAGGGCAAACTGGGAGAGGTGGTGCAGGTGTATTGTTTCCGCATCGGCCCCGGTCCCGGTTCTGACGGAAGACTCAATGAAAGCTGGAGAACAGCGGCGGGCTATGTGTGCGGCATGACCATTGAATCCCTGTCTCATGATATAGATTTTTTACAGTCCTTTGCGGGGAAAGCAACGGAAGCAAAGGGCTTTGTAAAGGGGACAGTGGCGGCGCTGCCTCAGTTTGATAATAATGTTAGCGCCGCTTTAAAGTTTGAAAGCGGCGCAATCGGGGCGATTACGGCAAGCTGGAGCTCTCATGTTGCTTTTAATGTAAAAGGAATCATTGGTACAAAGGGAAGTGCTATGCTCATGGGGGAGGATATCTGGGATTCCACCCGTCTGAGAGCCAAGTTCGATGACGGAACTCTGGTTGATGAGGTTCTGGAGGATATCTTCCAGGAGGGAGAAGGATATCTGGAAGAAAACCGTCATTTCCTTACCTGTATTAAAGAGGGAAATTCTCCCTTATGTAGTATTTCCACAGGGCGGGAGGTACTTGAGGTTTCTCATAAAATACTGGCCTCATCCACAGGGAGTGCGGAAAAACTATGAAAAAAGGAATCTGTTTGACGGCGGTATATCCTGAAGCCATGTATGATCTGGCGTTGTTGACTGCTTTGCTGGAACAGGTATCGGAACAGGGAATTTTTGACTGTGTGGAATTTTATTTTGAAGGTTCCATAGAAGAGATGGGAATAATCAGGAGAGAGCTTGTAAAGAGGAATCTGTCCTCCGTGTTTCTGGCCGGATTTCCCATGAAAAGAGACGGCGTGGATATCACCTCTGCGGATGAAGAAAAACGGCTTCAGAGCGTGGCTTTTGTGAAAAGAATGTATGAGTTCAGCCAGGCATTAGGCACGCAGAAAATGCTGATTTTAAGCGGACCAGTGTGGGAACAGGCACACACTTCCAACTTCCTTGCAGAGGAAAAAATAGTGGATCAGGCCGTGAAATCTCTGAAAGAATTAGGAAAACTCTGTAAAACGGGAACGCCGGAGATAACACTGGAATTTTTTAATGATAAAGGAGAACCGTGGCTCGCCCTTGGGAAAATAGATATGGTAAAAAGGGTATTTCAACAGGCGGGGGAATGCGGAATCGGAATTACCTATGACACCAGTCATGCGGTACAGTTGGGGGAAGAAGTCCTGAAAAGCTTTGCGATTCTTTCACCCTGGATACATCACCTGCATCTTGCTAACAGCGTATCCAAAGCAATTGAAAATCCGCTTTTTGGAGATAAGCACCCGCTTTTTGGTGTAAAGGACGGAGATTTCACGGTGGAGGATATCAGAAAGAATTATGGTGCATTACTTAAGAAAAATCTGCTGTGCAATGTGGATATCTGTTCCCTGGAGGTGATAAGCACAGCCGACAGGGATTGGTATTACGGCAAAGTCTGTGAACAGGCAGCAGAAATATGGAAAGGGGATTATTGAGAATGAAGGCATTAGTTAAGGAAGAAAAGAAGGCGGGAGCCGTATTAAAAGAGGTTGAACGGCCTTCTATAAAAAGGGATGAGGTTTTAATTAAGGTAGAGGCGTCCGCTTTATGTAAATCAGATGTGGATGTTTATGAATGGACGCCTCTCGTGGCGAAGGCGGAATATCCTCTTCCCTTTATAATGGGGCATGAATTTTCAGGACGAATCGTGGAAGCAGGAGAGGATGTGAAGGGATTTTCCGTGGGAGACAGGGTTGCCGGAGAAACTCATATTCCGTGCGGATACTGTGAGACCTGCAGGACCGGAAACCAGCATATATGTGGGAATCATATGGGAGTTCTGGGGAGAACGGTGGACGGCTGCTTTGCTGATTATATCGCGCTTCACCAGAAGGCACTGATCCGGCTGCCTGAAAATTTGAGCTTTGAGCAAGGCGCTATTCTGGAGCCTTTTGCCACAGCTATGCATGCGGTTTCCAAAGCTGCTCCTTCTGGCAGAACGCTTTTGATCGCGGGTGTGGGGACCATTGGACAGATGGCGGTAGAAATTGCCAAGTTTCTTGGCTGTGTGAAGCTATTTGCCGTGGATGTCAATGACCTGAAATTGAAGGAAAGTGCTGCCAGAGGGGCGGATGTGCTGATTAACGGTATGAAGGAAGATTATGTGAAAACGGTCATGCGGGAAACTAACGGCAGAGGTGTTGACGCTGTCATTGATTTTACCGGAAATGAAAAGGTCATTAATCAGGCGGTGGAAGCCGTTAAAATTGCCGGGACCATTGTTCATGTAGGAATGGTGGAAAAACCACTTACCTATCATAATTTCATGTACGGCGTCGTCTATAAAGAACTGAACGTTACCGGTATTTTCGGACGCCGTATGTATGAAACCTGGACACAGGTAATGAATATTCTGGAAACGGGAAAAATCGATCTGCAGTCTTATGTAGGGAAAATCATGGAACTGAATGAATTTGAAAAAGCAATTGAGCTTTTCCCTCAGGTATCCGGAAGAATTGTTTTTACGGAAAAAAGCGGGGAACAGTAAGCATAACAGCGCCCGGCGGGGCAAACCCTGCCGGGTGGCGCGGGAAAAGAGGTTTCATATGAGCACAAAAACAAAAAAAGAAACGATGGATGGAAATACAGCCGCAGCCCTGGCATCCTACGCTTTTACGGAGGTAGCGGCTATCTATCCGATTACGCCCTCTTCACCCATGGCAGAGGCGGTGGATAAATGGTCCAGCGATGGAAGAAAAAATATATTCGGCAATCCGGTAAAACTCATCGAAATGCAGTCGGAAGGAGGCGCGGCAGGAACGCTTCACGGGAGTCTTCAGGCGGGGGCGCTGACAACAACCTATACCTCCTCCCAGGGCCTTCTTCTGATGATTCCCAATCTGTATAAAATAGCAGGAGAACTGCTTCCGGGTGTGCTGCATGTGAGCGCGCGCTCCCTGGCCTCCAATGCACTCAGTATCTTTGGAGATCATCAGGATGTTATGAGTATCCGGCAGACAGGTGTTGCGCTTCTCTCATCAGGAAGTGTGCAGGAATGCATGGATTTGGGGAGCATAGCTCATCTGGCTGCACTTAAGGCAAGATTGCCGTTCGTACACTTTTTTGACGGTTTTCGTACCTCTCATGAAATTCAGAAAATTGAAGTAATTGATCAGGAAACAATAAAAGAGCTGATAGACCAGGAGGCGCTGGAAATCTTTCGCAGCCGTGCGCTGAATCCGGATCATCCCGTTCTGCGCGGAACCACTCAGAACCCGGATATCTTTTTTCAGGAGAGGGAAGCGATCAATCCTTTTTATCAGGGACTTCCTGAAATCGTTCAGCAGTATATGGACAGGCTTGGAGAAAAGACGGGAAGGCGTTATCGGCTTTTTGATTATTATGGCGATGAAAAAGCAGACTGTGTGTTCGTAGCGATGGGTTCTTCCTGCGAGGTTATAAAGGAAACCATTGATTATCTGAACGGACAGGGAAATAAAACCGGCCTGATACAGGTAAGGCTTTACCGGCCTTTTTCAGGTGAACATTTAATGGAAGCAATACCCGATACCACTGAAAGAATTGTTGTTTTGGATCGAACCAAGGAACCGGGTGCGGACGGGGAACCTCTTTATAAGGATGTATGCGCTGCCTTTTCAGGAGCAAGGAAACAGCCCCTCATTATTGGCGGAAGATATGGACTGGCGTCCAAAGACTTTACTCCGGCCGATGTACTTGCGGTGTGGGAAAATCTGTGCAGTGACTTTCCGGCAAACGGCTTTACAGTTGGGATTACGGACGATGTTACAGGGCTTTCTCTGCCTATGCAGACGTATGTTCCGGATACAGAGCCTGAGGATACCATCAGTGCCAAGTTCTGGGGCCTGGGATCAGACGGTACGGTAGGCGCGAATAAGTCCGCCATTAAAATCATCGGTGACCACACGGATCAATATGTGCAGGCTTATTTCTCCTATGATTCCAAAAAATCCGGAGGGCTGACCATATCCCATCTGCGTTTTGGAAACAGTCCTATTCGTTCCTCTTATCTTGTCTGTCATGCTGACTACGTTGCATGTCACAACCAATCCTATGTAGATCGCTATGATTTGCTGGAAGGGATCAAAGAAGGGGGAACCTTCGTACTCAATTGTGTCTGGAACAGGGAAGAACTGGGGGAACACTTACCATACGCATTTATCCGTACGCTGGCAGAAAAGAAAATCCGGTTTTATATTATCAACGCCTTTGCTCTGGCGCAGCGTCTCGGTCTTGGAAATAGAATCAACATGGTCATGCAGTCAGCTTTTTTTGCCCTGGCGGAAATTATTCCCACGCAGGAAGCCATGCAGTATCTGAAGGATGAGGTTGTAAAAAATTACGGACATCAGGGACAGGAGGTTGTGGATAAGAACTTCGCGGCCATAGATGCCGCTGCGGGATGCCTGGAAGAAATTAATGTGGAAGCGCTGCTTGAAAGTAAGTTTGAAGAATCTGAAAAAAGGACTTTGGTAAAAACAGGTTCTGAAGAGCTGGATCACTTTGTAAATCATATTATGGAGCCGATGAACAGACAGAAAGGAGATGACATTCCGGTAAGCGCTTTTACGGGAATTGAGGATGGAACCTTTCCGCTTGGTACAACACAGTATGAAAAAAGAGGGATCGCCCTGTACATACCAGAGTGGAAGCCGGATCACTGTGTGCAGTGCAACCAATGCGCCTTAGTCTGTCCGCACGCCGTTCTGAGGCCATTTCTCATAACAGGTCAGGAACTTGAACATGCTCCCGAAAAGCTGCAGCAGAAGGCCAGGAGCGCAAACGGGAAGGACGGAAAATATTTTTATATGGCAGTATCGGCCATGGATTGTACAGGCTGCGGAAACTGCATAAGCGTATGTCCGGCAAAGGAAAAGGCCTTTGTCATGAGACCCCTTCCGGAAAGGAAGGAAGAGGATCGGGAAAGCTGGAATTATGTAACTGGCCTTGATAGAAAAAAGGAAACAACTAATAAGACTCTCACCGTGAAGGAAAGCCAGTTCCTGCTGCCTTATTTTGAATTTTCAGGCGCCTGTGCAGGCTGTGGAGAAACGCCGTATGCCAAGTTGATTACACAATTGTTCGGCGACCGCATGATGATTTCAAACTCTGCCGGTTGCACTACCGTATGGGGCGGAAGCGCACCTGCTGTTCCTTATAGAAAGGACAAGGATGGACACGGTCCGGCATGGGGATTTTCTCTGTTTGAAGACAATGCAGAATATGGTCTTGGAATGTATCTGGGCTATTGTGCGGTACGCGATGAGCTTCGTTCCCAAATTAAGCGGCTCAGGGAAAGCCTTGCCGTATATGCAGAGGGCGAAAAGGAAGAAATGCTCTATACAGCTATTTGTATGTGGGATGATAATTACGAAGTATCCGGTGGAACAAGAAAGAGGGCGGAAGAACTGGTAAATTGCCTGGTTCAAAACCTGCAGAAAAAAGGAGTACAGGAAATATATGCAAGAAAAGATTTCCTGATAAAACGTTCCAATTGGATTTTCGGCGGTGATGGATGGGCCTATGATATTGGCTTTGGAGGTTTGGATCACGTACTTTCCACAGGGGCAGATATTAATATTATGGTATTTGACACGGAGGTTTATTCCAATACGGGAGGCCAGTCCTCAAAATCAACGCCCAAAGCGGCTATTGCCAAATTTTCTGCAGCGGGAAAGCAGCGCAGGAAAAAGGAACTGGGAATGATGGCAATGCAGTATGGTGATGTGTATGTAGCACAAATTGCTTTGGGAGCAAATCCGTCCCAGGCAGTGAAGGTAATTCAGGAGGCAGAAAGCTATCCGGGTCCGTCGTTAATCATTGGGTATGCCCCCTGTATCAATCATGGAATTAAAGGAGGAATGGGGCAGACACAGCTGCAACAGAAGCGTGCGGTGGAAGCAGGATACTGGAACCTTTACCATTATGATCCCAGAAGAAAGATGCGGGATGAGAATCCTTTTGTTCTGGATTCCGGAAGGCCGACGGGAAATTTTGAGGAATTCCTTATGAGTGAGGTAAGGTTTTCATCCCTTAAAAAGAAAAATGAAAAACTGGCCCAGGAGCTGTTCGAACAGGCAAAAGAGGAAGCTATGGAACGGTATAAAAGATATGAAGCTCTGAGCAGGCATTAATTCAGATGGGAGCGGATATGAACAGAAAAGGAATATTAATTCACGAAAAGGACACGGTAGTTACCTTATCCGATCCGGCTTTACCGGGTGATGTAATAATTTATGAAAAGAACGGCGGGAAACAGTGCCTGACAGCCGTGGAAGAGATTCCACGATATCACAAGGCAGCCTGCCGGGATATTGGCAATGGAGAGCTAATATATAAATACGGACAGGTAATAGGACGGGCTACTGCGGATATTTCCGCAGGAAGCCTGGTCCATACAAAGAACCTGAAAAGCGTATGTATGACAGAGCCACGTGTGGGAAATGAGGAATGAAAAATGAGTGATAACAGGATAAAAGGATACAAAAGGCCGGACGGCAGATTCGGAATCAGAAATCGTGTCCTGATATTGCCTTGTTCCCTGTGTGCAAGCGAAACCGCAAGATTTGCATCCGAGCATGTAAAGGGAACGGTGGCTTTGTCCAATCAGGGAGGCTGTTCCCTCAGCCGCCGGGATTTGAATGTGACACTGGAAACTCTCTCGGGAATTGCCGCAAACCCTAATATTTACGGTACGGTTTTGGTAGGAAATGGCTGTGAAGTCGTACAGGCATCCCTGCTTGCAGAGGAGATACGGAAAAAAACGTGTAAGCCGCTGGAAATCGTAGTGATTCGTGAGGTAGGCGGAAGCATACGAGCCGTTGCTGAAATTGCCAGACTTGCGGAGAAGATGTGCCGGGACGCGGAAAGGGTTCCCCTGGTGGAAGCGGACTTATCTGAGCTGATATTGGGAACTGAATGCGGCGGTTCGGATCCTACCTCCGGCCTGGCAGCAAATCCCGTCGTTGGGGCTTGCTGTGACAGAGTGGTTCAGTGTGGCGGTACGGTTATTTTGTCGGAAACACCGGAGCTTATAGGAACGGAACCAATACTTTCACAAAGATGTAAAAACCGTGAAGTCAGCCGTCAGGTGCTTCAAATGATTGCAGATTATGAGGAAGACTTCAAACGTGTGGGTGAAAATCCCCGCAGCGGGAACCCGACGCCAGGCAATATCGCCGGGGGAATTACCACACTTGAGGAAAAATCTCTGGGCTGCATTCATAAAGCGGGAAGCAGTATTATCAACGAAGTAGTAGGTTATGCGGAACCGATTCATGAAAAAGGCCTTGTAGTTATGGATACCCCGGGGCAGGACATTGCCTCCATCATAGGTATGGCCGCAGCAGGTGCACAGGCTGTCATTTTTTCCACCGGACATGGAACTCCTACGGGTTCAGGCATAATACCTGTAATTAAACTGACGGCAAACCGGGAAACTGCATTGAAAATGGCGGATAATATTGATTTTGACTGCAGCGGCATACTGGAAAGCATCTGCTCCATCAACGATTCGGGAGAAGCGCTTTTCCAATTAGTATCGCAGGTATGTAACGGCCTTGAAACAAAAGCGGAACAGTTAGGGTTCCAGGATGTTTCTATGGCCCGATATTGTAACTTTGCCTGAAGGGAAAAGGATAAAGATATGGGTTTAATGACAGCACAGGAATATATAGAAAGTCTGCGCAGATTAAAGACAAAAGTATTTCTTATGGGAAAGCAGGTGGACAATTTTGTAGATCACCCTATGATAAGGCCATCCATAAATTCAGTGGCCATGACATATGAACTGGCTCAGGATCCTGCTTACCAGGATATTATGCTGGCAGATTCTAATCTGACAGGTAAGAAGATTAATCGTTTTTGTCATCTGCACCAGAATGAACAGGATCTGATTAAAAAAGTGAAAATGCAGAGATTGCTGGGGCAGAAAACTGGTTCCTGCTTTCAACGGTGCGTGGGTATGGATGCTTTTAACGCGGTTTTCTCCACTACATATGAAGTGGATCAGAAATATCATACCAGCTATCACGAAAATTTTATCCAATACATGAAATACGTCCAGGAAAATGACCTTACCGTAGATGGAGCTATGACGGATCCTAAGGGTGACAGAAGCCTTCCACCTGCAAAACAGGCAGATCCGGACTTGTATCTGCATGTGGTGGAAAAGACACGGGAAGGAATATATGTTACTGGCGCAAAAGCCCATCAAACAGGTGCGGTAAATTCCCATGAGCATTTGATTATGCCGACTATCGCCATGAAGGAAGCTGATAAAGCATATGCAGTATCCTTCGCAATTCCCTCGGATGCGGATGGGATCATAATGATATATGGAAGACAGTCCTGTGATACAAGAAAGCTGGAAAAACCCGGCTGTATTGATTGCGGAAACTGCAGGTTCGGCGGCCAGGAGGCTTTGGTGGTATTTGACCATGTGTTCGTTCCGTGGAAACGTGTTTTTCTGTGCGAGGAATATGAATTTGCCGGTGTGTTGGTAGAGCGGTTTGCCGGATACCACAGACAGAGCTATGGCGGCTGCAAAACGGGTGTGGGGGATGTGCTGATAGGAGCCGCCGCTGTTGCAGCAGAATATAACGGTGTCCGGAATGCATCCCATATAAAGGATAAGCTGATAGAGATGATCCATTTGAATGAAACTCTATACAGCTGCGGAATCGCCTGTTCGGCAGAAGGAAAGCCTACCCCCGCAGGAAATTATCAGATAGATAATCTGCTGGCTAATGTTTGTAAACAGAACGTGACAAGATTTCCTTATGAAATTGCCCGTCTGGCAGAAGATATTGCTGGAGGTCTGATGGTTACCATGCCCTCCGAAGAAGATTTCAATTCTCCGCAGACAGGAGATATATGCAAAAAATATTTCAGGGGCAGCGCAGAATCCAATACTATGGAGCGAATGAAAATATTACGTTTAATTGAAAATATGACCCTTGGAAGTGCGGCGGTTGGCTACAGAACAGAATCCATGCACGGGGCAGGCAGTCCTCAGGCACAGCGGATTATGATAGGCAGACAGGGGAGACTGGAAGAAAAGAAAGAACTGGCAAAAGCAATAGTTGGAATACCGTTGAAATAAGGAAAATATTGGATTTTTTTTCATAGATTTTCCGATGTCTACGCGGTATAATAATGATACCAGTGAAATAGAGAAGAGAGGGATTACCGTGCCAAACAATACATTGCTTGTTGAAAATGCATACAACTATATTCTGGATCAGATTCTGAATGGAAAAATCAAACCGGGAGACCGTATCCGGGAGGATATCATTGCAGAACAGTTGGAAACCAGCAGGACACCGGTGCGGGAGGCTGTGAATCAATTATGTCAGAATGGATTTATACATAACGTAAAGCGTAAAGGACTTTATTGTGTACAGATATCCAGGGAAGAATTGATCGATTTACTGGAATTGCGGTTAGTTTTGGAAGATTACTGCTATGCCAAATGTGCCGACAAAGCCACTAAAGAAGATATCGCCCGCTTAAATCAGTACATAGATGCGTTTATGGCGCTTCCGAAAGATGAGCAGCTGGCTAATCATGAAAAATATGATATCCAATTCCACCTTATGACAGCGGAAATGACGGGTTCTCAACGACTGACAAAATATATTAATGAAATAGAAACCTGTTTATTAATTGTCAGAAAAAATCTCAAGAATTCCAGCAGAAAAGAAGAAGTCGTAGATTTATCCTGGCTTTTGCACAAAAATATTGTAAAAGCAATGGAATTAAAAGACAAGGGACTTTTACAGGAGCTGAACAGAGAACACATTAAGCTAATGAAAGACACCCAATTGATTTGAATACCGCATAATTCAAAAAACGAAAGGCTAAAACATCGGTTAACGGTTGTTTTAGCTTTTTTTATTGCTTTTTTCATTCATAAAATCAAAAATCCCTGGCAAAACTAAAATCAATAGCAAATGATACAATCCGAGGCACCGCACCCACAGCCGTCCATTCCGCCGGCTCCCGGCGCGGTGCCCCGGCCCTGTAATCTTTCCCTGCCATAATCATGCCCATCTTAATTTAACCCTCCCTAATGAAAGGAGCCGATCCATGAAAATGACCTTCCGATGGTATGGGGATAACGATCCGGTAACCCTGGGGCAAATCAGACAGATCCCAGGCGTCACCGGCATCGTATCAGCCATATATAACATTCCCGTAGGTAAAGTCTGGCCCGTTGAGGCCATCAGGGAACTGAAAGAAAAAGTCAGCCGTTCCGGCCTTGCGCTGGAAGTGATTGAAAGCGTTCCGGTGCATGAGGACATCAAATTGCGCCGGGGAAAATACCAGGAATATATAGAGAATTATAAGGAAAATATCCGCAGGCTGGCAGCAGAGGGAATCCGATGCATCTGCTATAATTTCATGCCGGTTTTTGACTGGACGAGATCCCGCCTGGATCAGCCGCTGCCGGACGGCTCCAATGCCCTTGTTTACTATAAAGAGGATGTGGACAGGATGGATCCGGCAAAGATGTCCCTGCCCGGCTGGGATGCTTCCTATTTTCCGGAAGAGATCGAAGAGCTGATCCGGGAATATCAGCTTCAGGGCATTGAAGGCCTTTGGGAAAATTTGAAGTATTTTATCCAGGAAATCATTCCGGTCGCCATAGAATGCAATGTGAATATGGGCCTTCATCCGGATGATCCGCCGTGGCCTATTTTCGGAATTCCCAGAATTATCACGGACGAGGCTGCCATTGACCGTTTCCTTTCGCTTTATGATGATCCCCACCATGGCATCAGCCTTTGCAGCGGCAGCCTGGGCTGCGCCGCCTGCAACGATATCCCGCATCTGGTTTGCAAATACGGAAAGATGGGAAGAATACATTTTGCCCATATGAGGAATGTCAAAATACTGGAGGACGGTTCCTTTGAGGAAAGCGCCCATCCATCCTTCTGCGGCTCCCTGGATATGGTGGAAATCATGAAGGCCTATTATGAAACCGGATTTGAGGGCTATATGAGGCCGGATCACGGAAGAATGATCTGGGGTGAAACCGGGAAACCCGGCTATGGCCTTTATGACAGAGCGCTGGGCGCCGTATATCTCATGGGAATCTGGGAAACGTTAGAAAAGGAATGGAAAAAACGATGAATGATAAAACAGAACAAAATGCCGGGAATATAAGGCCCTTCGGCATGCGGGATAAAATAGGCTACATGTTCGGAGACTTTGGAAACGATTTTACGTTTATATTTGCCAGCTCTTTTCTCATGGTATTTTATACAAAGGTATTGGGAATCAGCGGCCTTGCCGTGGGTACCCTTTTTCTGGTGGCAAGATGCGTGGATGCGGTGACGGATATCACCATGGGCCGCATTGTGGATATGAGCCGTACCGGCCGGGATGGGAAATTTAAGCCCTGGCTGCGCAGGATGAGCGCGCCGGTGGCGCTGGCAAGCTTCCTTATGTACCAGTCCGGCCTTGCAGGCGCCTCCATGCCGGTAAAAATGATTTATATGTACGTAACCTATCTTTTGTGGGGAAGCATTTTTTATACGTCGATAAACATTCCCTACGGCTCCATGGCGTCCGCTGTCACCTCAGATCCGGATCAGCGAACCTCGCTGTCCACATTCCGCGGTATCGGCGCGACGCTGGCAGGCCTGGTCATCGGGGTGGGTGCGCCTCTTCTTATCTATACGACGGACGCTGCGGGAAATCAGATCGTAAGCGGTCCGCGTTTTACAGCAGTGGCAGGCCTGTTTTCCCTGCTTGCCATTGTCTGCTATTTTATCTGCTATCGCTGCACTACGGAGCGGGTGCGTATGGACAGGATGGGAAACCGGGAGAATGCAACGCTGGCAAGAACCTTCCGTACTGTTTTTTCCAGCAGGGCCCTTCTGGCGATTATCGGGGCAGCCATCGGCCTTCTGCTGAGCCAGCTTTTAATCCAGTCCATGAACCAGTATCTGTATCTGGATTATTTCCGGAATACCAAAGTGCTTTCCGCGTTCAGCCTGGTTTCCACCGTGGTGTCGCTGGCCATTGCAGGCGTTACCGTCCCCCTTTCCAAACGCTTCGGGAAAAAAGAAGTGTCTGCGGCGGCCACCTGTTTTTCCGGCGTGGCCTACCTGATTCTGTATTTCATGCACATTACCAGCGCATGGCTGTATATGATTCTCTCTGTCATCGGATTTCTGGGGGTGAACCTGTTCAATATGGTGATTTGGGCGAATATTACGGATGTGATTGATGATCATGAGGTAAGGACCGGAAGCAGGGATGACGGTACGGTGTATTCCGTCTATTCCTTTGCCCGTAAAATAGGACAGGCGCTGGCCGGAGGGCTGGGCGGCGCTGCGCTGCAGGCCATCGGCTACGATGAGCTGGCTACGGTGCAGAACGCCAGGGTGGTGGAAGGCATTTATGCCACAGTCAACCTGATCCCCGCAGTCTGTTTCCTGGGCGTGGCCGCCATTCTTGCCTTTGCCTATCCATTGAGCAGAAAAAAGGTGGAGGAAAATGCCGCCATATTAAAAAAGAAAAGAGAAATGGAACAGCGCTCCTGAAAGGGGCGCTGTCTTTCAGATCCATCCCCCGTCAATGGTGATGATTTGCCCGGTCATATAAGCGGGCGCCGTTATAAGCTGGCCCGCCAGGGCGGCCACCTCCTCCGGCCTTCCGATTCTGTCTGCCGGAATTTCTTCGATGAGAGAGGCCATTTCTTCAGGGGCAAAGCAGCGGTTCATATCGGTATCGATTACCCCGCAGGCAATGGCATTGACCTGGATATTGCTGGGAGCAAGTTCTTTTGCCAGCGCCTTTGTAAGACTGTTGACCCCACCCTTTGAAGCGGAATAGGCGGCTTCCATGGAAGCGCCCGCCTGTCCCCATACCGATGAAATATTGATGATTCGTCCCTGCTTGGCGTGCACCATCAGCGGAATTGCCCTTCGGCAGGTATAAAAACAGCTGTCAAGATTGGTTGACATAACACGTCTCCACTGGGAAACGGACATATCGGAAAGAAGTCCGATGTGAGAGATGCCCGCATTATTAATCAGTACATCCAGGCGGTTCAGTCCGTCAAACAACCGATCCACAGCCTCCGGATCGCCCATATCGCCCTGGAAAATGTGACAGGAAACGCCGTATTTTTTTTCCAGGCATCCGGCAAGCTCCTTTAACTGATCCAGTGAATTCAGGCAGGTCAGCGTAAGATCAAAGCCCTGCCTGGCCAGCTCTTTGGCTATAGCTTCCCCGATCCCGCGGGAGGCTCCGGTAATTAATGCTTTCTTTCTCATAGGGTTCTCCTTTTATGAACTTGGTGTCTTCCTATTGTAACATATCCTGAGGAAGGTTGAAAGCTGCGGCCGAAACCGGTATAATGGAAACAACGGCTGGATAAGCTTACAATAAAGAATGGTAAAGGGGTAGTGATTATGCATGATTTGATAATTATCGGTTCCGGCCCTGCGGGGCTGAGTGCTGCGGTATACGGAAGAAGAGCCGGATTTTCCACGTTGGTAATAGAGAAAAATCCCATGAGCGGAGGTCAGGTGCTCAACACCTATGAGGTGGACAATTATCTGGGGCTGCCCGGAATCAACGGTTTTGACATGGGGATGAAGTTCAGGGAGCATGCGGAAAAAATGCAGGCGGAATTCATGGAAGCGGATGTGCTTGGCGTGGAGGATTCCGAGGATTGCAAGCTGGTGAAAACAGCGGAAGGGGATTTTGAGGCCAGGGCGGTTATTATAGCCTCCGGCGCTTCCCACAGCCATCTGGGCGTGCCCGGGGAAGAGGAACTGAGCGGAATGGGCGTTTCCTACTGCGCCACCTGTGACGGCGCTTTTTTCCGGGGTAAGACGGTAGCGGTGATAGGCGGCGGAGACGTGGCGGTTGAGGATGCCATTTTCCTGGCCAGAGCCTGTGAAAAGGTATATCTGATTCACCGCAGGGACAGTCTCAGGGCGGCACAGTCGCTGCAGAATACCATGCTGGCGCTGCCCAATGTGGAGGTTTGCTGGGACAGTGTAGTGGAAAGTATCAACGGCGACGGCCAGGTAAGCTCTCTTACCATGCTGCATAAACCGAGCGGAGAGCGGCGGGAACTTCCTCTTCAGGGCGTTTTTATCGCAGTTGGCATTAAACCCAATTCCGAAAGCTTTATCTCCAACATTGCATCAGATGAAAAAGGCTACCTTATCGCGGGTGAGGACTGCGCAACCAGTATGCCCGGCGTATTTGCCGCAGGCGATATCCGTACCAAGAAGCTGCGCCAGATTGTAACCGCCGTGGCGGATGGGGCCAATGCGGTGGAGGGCGTACAGGAATATTTCCTGCAGTAATATTTCCTGCAGTAATATTGTAATTGTTCAGTACGGCGTATCTTCTTGAATGGCTCTTCTATTCAAGAAGCAGCGGATGTTCATCCAATGTAAATTTTAAATATTACGTAACAACTTTTATTGTTAATTATTGCCAGTATGTAATATAAAATCTGTAAAATTCAAAAAATGTTCACAATTTGGAAGGGAAGGCCGAGTGCCTTCCTTTCCTTGATTTTATGCGGTTTCGCAGGCTTTTTCTCTTTAGAATCGCTTTTTGTGTAAAGGTTGACAAAAAATGGCGGCGGTGGTATAGTTAACAACAGATGTAATAATTTCGTAACAAATGTAACAGTTCAAATGATTTTTTGGAGGAACTCATGAAATATACACGCGTGAAAGCTGTAACATGTGCAATCACTGCTTCCGCAGTAATATTTGGTACAGCTGCTATGCAGGCAAGTGCAACCGGTGTATCTTATGAACTTCCGGCAGCAGGCATCGGCCTGACGCTGGATGAAGGCAGTTCCCTCACAAGTGTACAGGAAGAAGCAGACCAGAGCGAAAAGGCTGCACAGACTGTCCAGACCGCACAGGAATCCTCAGAGGTAACATCTGTGGATATCGAAACCGGAATGACAGGAGCAGGAGAATCATCCATTGACGCACAGGTTGATTCCCATATCCAGGAACAGCAGACAGAGGCGGCGATTACCAATGGTATTGGCGTGGCAAGCGTACTGGATGCGGTGGAAGCTCCTGAAGCCGAAGCATCTGTGTCAGACGTGGTTCTGACAATCGGCGAGGATGCGGTTCTGAGCGGACAGGCTACCGTGCAGGGAGAAGCTCTTGCACAGTCGAAGACAATTGTTGAACCTGTAGACCTGAAGGAAACACAGACTGCCAAATCAGAGACAACCCAGACACCTGAACAGGAGCAATCCTCACAGGCAGTTAATAATAGCCAGGAAAAAGAATCCGAACCGGAAAAGGAAGAAAGCAGGGAATCTGAATCCCAGACCGAAACCTCTTCCGAAGAAGAGTCAAAGAAGGAAACCGAATCCTCTGCTCAGACCGAATCTTCATCAGAAGCTTCTTCTGAGACAAAGACGGAAGCTTCCTCTGAGGCAACAACAGAAACCTCATCTGAGACAACAACGGAATCTTCTTCTGAAACAACTACAGAGACTTCAACGGAAACAACCACTGAGACCACGACCGAAACAAGCAGTGAGACAACAACAGAAACTACAACAGGGACAAGCACAGAGACAACAACGGAAACCGCTTCCCAGGCACCTTCGGAAACAGCAACGGAGTCTGCAGCAACAGAAACTTCTTCTGAAGCTTCCGCAGAAGCAGCTCCGGCAGCAGAGACAACCTCCGCGGCAGCAGCCGTTTCATCACACGGTGAATCAGTTGCGGATTTCGCAGTGCAGTTTGTCGGCAACCCTTATGTATATGGCGGGACAAGCCTTACAAACGGTGCGGACTGCTCCGGTTTTGTAATGAGCGTATATAAGAACTTCGGTGTTTCCCTTCCTCATTCCTCATCTGCAGACAGAAATGTAGGCACGGATGTAGGCGGACTGGAAAATGCACAGCCCGGAGATATCGTATGCTATACCGGCCATGTGGGAATCTACATCGGCGATGGACAGATCGTACATGCCAGCACGGCAAGCACCGGAATCAAGATTTCTGAGGCGGATTACAGAACTCCTGTGGCAGTAAGAAGAGTTCTTCCCTGAGAAATAAATAATAATGAAAAGCAACAGAGGATATGTTCTTAGGAGCATATCCTTTTTATTATACAGAAAGAGTGTGTGATGGTGTTTGCCTGTCAGGAAAAAAATGCTGCGGAAGTGTACCAAAGAAGCTTATCAGGTCTGCGCTTCCCCTCCTGTTGGCCAGCCTGCTCCAGTCCTTTTACAGTATTGTGGATATGGATATGCTTGTTGTGAGGAATATAGCACGTGAAACGGGGCTTGTGGCAATCAGTAATGCTTCCATGTTGAGTTTTGTCATTAACTCTGTCTGCATCGGCGTTACAATGGGCGGAACGGTTTTAATTGCCCAATATAAAGATGCGGAGGAACAGCAGGGGCAGACAGTAACCGTTTGGAACATTTGGCTGCAATGTTGAATTACTTTGGTGTATCCGTCGCTGCAGCATCCGGTGTAGGGCTTAAAATAAATACGTTTGCAGGAATGCCCTGCTGGACAATAGGGCAGGCGGTTTCACCGATTCTGCCGGCTGTCACAGGTCTGATTTACTTTAAGGGCAAGTCCTGGGAAAGTAAAAAAATAATACATCACAGGACATGAAAAGCAGTCTGGCACGCCGTTTGCAGAGGGATGGCAGGAGACAGATTTTTAAAAAAAATCAGATAAAAATATATTATTGTCTGACACTTTCGAAATTATTTGAAAAGGCACTGAATTTATCCGAATTGTAGATTCTGCACAAAATTTGTCGAAGTATGTAGAAATAAGAGTTTTTTAACCACAAAGTTATCCACACAGAAAAAGCGGTATTTTTGGGGATTATGGAGTTATACACGAACTTATACACATTATCCACAGGTTGAGAAAATATTTCAGTGCTGTTCGTAAGAACGTAAAATGGAACGGGTGTTTTGGCAAGTTCCACGAATTTTACAAAATAATTACAAAGTTATGTCATTTCACATTGACAGAAACAATTATAAATTTTCAGTTAAAATTCTGAAAACATTGCATGCCGGTGTGGGGATATGTTATAATCCAAATAAGGACAAAAAGATATGCCGCAGGATGTGGACAGGCAATATGGTCTTTGTTCCTAATATGAAACAGAAGGGATGATCGGCATGAAATTCATTATCAGCGGAAAGAACATCGAAATAACACAGGGGCTTCGCAGCGCAGTGGAATCGAAGATTGGCAAGCTGGAAAAGTACTTCACCCAGGACACAGAAGTACATGTAACGCTGAGCGTTGAGAAAGACAGACAGAAGATTGAGGTGACAATCCCGGTAAAAGGCAGTATTATCAGGTCGGAGCAGACAAGCAATGATATGTATGTATCCATCGACCTGGTTGAAGAGGTAATTGAGAGACAGCTTAAGAAATATAAGAATAAAATTACGGACAAGCATCAGTCAGGCGGCAACTTCCAGCAGGCTTTTATTGATAAGGATTATCCGGAAGAAGAGGAGATCCAGATTGTCAGAACCAAGAAATTCGACATTAAGCCGATGTATCCCGAAGACGCATGTATCCAGATGGAACTTCTGGGACATAATTTCTTTGTTTTCTTCAATGCGGAAACAGATCAGGTCAACGTGGTATATAAGAGAAAAGGAAATACTTATGGTTTGATTGAACCTGAATATTAAAGGTTAGGCCATATAAGTGTATAAAAGACAGGAAAGCCTCATGAGCGTTAAGCTTGTGGGGCTTTTTTAAATCATATTTTAATAAATGAATCAAGTGTTTTTGCGGCGGCAGGAAGATTACCTGCTGCTTTTTTGTCTTCTGCTGTTGGGAAAGGTGAAATGTGACAAATGACATATCGCCTGAACAAAAGAGATTAAAATATGATTGTGAAAATGCATAAAAATGATGCTCAAAATAAGTATAAAATAACCAAAACAACGACGAAAAGAAAGGAAAATGAGAGAAGCTATTGACAGCAGAATAATCGTGATATATTATTAGTAAAAATGATGAATAAATAGCCTTAAAAAACAGTGTAAATTACAAGTTTGGACAAATTATAAAAGAGGTTTTATGGAAAATTCTGATTTTTGTATTATGATTTGGGTTAAACCAAATGCATAAATTGTATAAAATATACAAAAATATAAAAATTACCTGATTGTAGATATTTACCAAAGGTTTTGCCGAAAACAAAGAAATGAGGTGCTGTAAAATTATGAATCAGGAGAATAAAGAAATTGCGGACATCCTGCGCAGAGAAGTAAAGCAGCTGCAGTCCGACCGGCTGATTAAATTGGAGTCGGAAAGAAAACTCGAACGGAGGCTTATGGTTGGCAGGCAGCGTATCCGGGAAGTAATTAATCAGCTCGTATCCGAAGGGCTTCTTATCAAATATGAAGGGAAAGGCACATATGTCACACCCATTGTTAAAAATAAATACATAAATCTTATATGTTCTCCCAGCATCAAACTTAATGATCCCTTTTATAACAGGATGCTTATGGAGCTGACTGGCTATTCGGCAAAAAATAGCGTAAACATGATTCCATTGACTTTGGAAACGCTGGAAAACGGTGATATGATTTCACCGGTCCTTATGATTGGTAAGTTTGAAGAAGAAAATCTGCAGAAAATAAAAAAAATATACCCCCATATCATTTCTTTTGAAAATTATCCTAATCATGATGATTTTGCACAGATATATTTCGATCATTTTAAAATCGGTATGAATGCAGCTAAGGTTTTGAGTGGCTATGGACATAAGAAGGTAATACATATCACCGGGCCTGGTACTTATGCCTCAGCTCTTTACCGTAAGAACGGTTTTATCAGAGGGGCAAGAAAAAATGGGATTGAGAATGTAATTCTGGAAAGCAAAATGAACTTCAGGGGAGGCTACGATCTTGCAGAACGGGTGGCTAATCTGGTCATGTTTCATAAATACACGGCGATATTTGCAGCAAATGACTGGATGGCGATTGGATTAATTCAGGCGTTGAGGACAAAAGGAATTGAAGTTCCGGATCAAGTTTCCGTGCTCAGTGTAGATAATATACCGTTGGCAGGGCAGTTTGCTCCAGCGTTAACAACCTATTCTCTGGATGCAAATATGATGATTGCAGAATGCTTTTCATTGATGGATGCTGTGGATAACCGTATGGAAAGCAATGATGTTGAGGAGCAGAAGTTCCATAAGAGAATAATTCTGCAGCCGGTGCTGATAACCAGGGATACACTTAAAAAACGGGAGGAACAGCCTCATCCCGGCAGCTGATTTATAAGCCTGGCTGTATGATGAAAAAAAGAATGTCCTTCCCCTGAAAGAGACAGGACCGTGTTAATTGTGGCATGTTATTTTACAGATAGGCGTACAGTGACCGGAATAGGGGATTAAAAATCGGATTTCCTGCTGCAGGCAGCGGGGAACCTGGCCCTTGCGGTAATTGCCAGGCAGAGAAGGGAACCTTTGGTTTTCAGCATAGGTGGCAGTCTGGCTGGTGATACCCGGGTAAATATAAATTAAAAAAGCGGAGGAAAAGCGGATGAACAAACAAGTAAATGTAAAGGTGGATGCAGGTGTTTCTATAGGGGTACAGGAACATCTCTGGCGTTACATTGGCTATGACGAGTGCAACTATACTTATATCCCTGAGGGAGTGGATTTATTGAAAAAATTTGCTGCACTGGGAGATGCCCCCTATTATTTCAGGACCCATTTCATGTTCTGTACGGGCAACTGCCATGGAACTTATAAATTCGGTTCCACCAATATTTATTGGGAAAACGAAAAAGGGGAGCCGGTTTATGATTTTACCTATTATGACTATATCATAGACGCATTTCTTAGTACCGGAAACAAACCCTTTATAGAGCTGGGCTTTATGCCAATGGATTTGGTGGATACCAATTATCTGAGACCGGCAGCGGGCAACTGGGAAAAATACGGACGATATAAAGAGGTAGGCTGGACCTGCCCTCCGAAGGATTATGATAAATGGCATGATTTCATTAAGGCGGTTGCATCCCACCTGGTGGAAAAATACGGGGCGGAAGAGGTAAAGAGCTGGTATTTCGAGCTTTGGAATGAGCCGGATATTTTCTATTGGAGCGGGACTGCGGCGGAATACTGCAAGTTATACGACTATACGGAGCATGCGGTGCATGAGGTGCTTCCGGAATTAAGGCTGTCAGGCCCTGCGGTAACCGGTATTTTTGAGGGCGGCCATGCGCAGAAGTTTTTCCGCTTTTTCCTGAACCACTGCAGGGACGGCGCGAACTTCTGTACGCAGGAAAAGGGAACACGGCTGGATTTCATTACCTTCCATGTTAAAGGCGGCGGCTTCCCGTTTGAAATGCATGCGCCCAAAGCCGTGCCTTCCGTAGAAAGCCTGGTGCATCAGGTGAAGCTGGGGCTGGATATCATTCAGGAGTACGGCTACCAGGACTGCGAGGTGGTGCTTTCAGAGGCGGACCCGGACGGCTGGGCAGCGGGCGGCATCTATGACAATGCCAACATGATTTTCAGAAATACGGAGTATTATGCAACCTACGTTGCTTCCACCTATGAAAAAATTGATCAGCTCAGCAGCCAGTACGGCATCCGGGTAAGGCCTCTTGCATGGGCATTCATGTTCCCGGGAGAAAGGTGTTTTGAAGGAACCAGAACCTTTACCACACAGGGAATCGATAAAGCTGTATTCAATATGTTTAAAATTTACGGCTCTCTGGGAAACGAAAAGCTTTCCTTTGAAAGCGATGGCACAAAGAAGCTTGAATTCCTGAAGGAGCCTGAAATCGGCGTAAAAAATCACAGCCAGTACACCGGCGAGGGCGAGGATACGGATGTGGCGGGCTTTGCCGTAAGAGGGAAAAACGGGGAAATCCAGATTGTTATTTACAGCCACTGCAACGACCGTGACAAGGTGGAGGATCAGAAAATCAGCCTGACGGTGGATGGAATCGGTGAAAAAGAGGTGAAGATCAGACATTACCGCATTGATTCCGAGCATTCCAACCCGTATGCGGAATGGGTGAGACAGGGCAGCCCGCTGTTCCCGGAAGGAGAGCAGTATGATGCAATTAAGGCAAGAGACGGCCTGGAGAAGCTGTGTGAGGATGAAACGGCTGCGGTTAACGGAGCCCTCAGCCTGGAATTCAGCCTGCCGGCGCATGCAGTCTCTTATCTGGTAATTGAGTAAAGCATTTGGCCGCGGGAAATGCCGGCCGTAAGAAAAGGTCAGCTGCAAGGAAATTCCGGCCATAAGGAAATACTGGCCATAAGGACACATAACAGGCTGCCAATTGGGACAGCTTCAGCTTCCGGCCTTTTGCAAAAGGGCCGGAAGAAAAAGGGGGTAAAATATGAGCATGGATTTAAGCGGAAAAACACTGGGGATTATTCACGCATCCCATATTACAATTCAGGCGATGGAGCCTTATATCAGGGAATATATTCCTGAAGTGGAAATCATGCATCTGTGTGACGATACGATCCAGCGGGATAACATTAAGGCAGGGGCAGGCGTTATCCCCAAGGTTAACTATTTTAAATTTGCCCAGTATGCGCATAATCTGGAGGAAGCCGGCGTGGATTTGATTCTTCTGGCATGTTCCACATTCAACTATGCGGCGGAGCTTGGCAGGCCGCTTGTAAATACGCCTATTGCGCAGATTGACCGTCCGATGATGGAAAAGGCTGTCAGGACGGGAAAGCGGATCGGCCTGCTGGCGACGCTTGCCACAACGGTGCCGTCCTCGGAAAGGCTTCTGGATATCGCGGCAGCGGAGGCGGGAATGCAGATAGAGCGGAAAACGGTTTTATGCAGCGAGGCCTTTGAAGAGTATTCCAAAGGAAATATTGCCAGGCACAACGAGATACTGGTGGAGGCAATTGACAGGCTTTCGGAGGAGGTGGACTGCATCGTTATGGCGCAGCTGTCCATGTCCGCGCTGGCGCCGTTTTTAAAGGATACCAGGGTGCCTGTGTATAACAGCGGTGAGACAGGGTTCTTAAGAGTCCGGGAAATGCTTGAAAACATGGAATAAGGAGGGGCCGGCAATGCTTAATCAGGAGAAAAAGCAGGAACTGGAAATACAGGCCAGGGAAATCAGGAAAGACATTGTAACGATGATCGGTGTGGGGAAGGCAGGACATCTGGGAGGCTCCTGTTCGCTGGCGGATATTGTTACGGTTCTGTATTTTTATAAAATGAGGCATAACCCGGCGCAGCCGGACTGGAAGGAAAGAGATCGTTTCCTGCTGAGTAAAGGGCATGCGGCGATTGTCCAGTATGCCGCTTTGATGGAATGCGGCTATTTTGACAAGGAAGCCTATATCCATACGCTGAAAAAGCTGGGAAGCCGTCTGCAGGGACATCCTGACATGAGAAAGCTTCCGGGCATTGAAGCCAATACAGGCTCTTTGGGACAGGGGGTATCCCTGGCGGCGGGACTGGCGGCAGGCCTTAAGCTTGACGGGCTGGACTCCAGGGTCTATGTGGCGGTAGGAGACGGTGAGCTTGCGGAGGGGCAGCTGTGGGAGGCTTTTATGGCGGCTTCCAATTTTAAACTGGACAATCTGCGTGTCATTATTGACAGAAACGGGCTGCAGGCAACCGGAAAGACCATGGATCGGTTCCGGATTGGCAGTATTGAGGACAAGATGCGTTCCTTTGGATTTGAGGTTATGGTAATTGACGGCCATGATATGGGACAGATTGCCGATGCTTTTGACAAAGCGGATGAAATCAGGGAAAAACCGGTCTGCATCATAGCCGATACCGTAAAAGGAAAGGGAATTCCGTTTGCAGAAGGGGTCGCAGCCTTCCATAATGGAACGCTTACGCAGGAGCAGTACGAAGAAGCGCTGCAGGCTTTAGGCTGTGTCAGCAGAACGGAGGCGTAAAATGGGGATACATAATCAGAGAAAAGAATATGGCAGCATGCTGGTGGAGCTGGGAAAGAAGAATCCGGATATCGTGGTGCTGGAAGCGGATCTGGGAAAATCCACCATGAGCTGTATGTTTGAGGAAGCATTTCCGGACAGATATTTTGAAATGGGGATTGCGGAGCAGAATATGACAAGCTTTGCGGGAGGCCTTGCGCTGGCGGGAAAGGTGCCGTTTACCAACACGTTTGCCGTTTTCGCCTCAGGAAGGGCGTATGATCAGATCAGGCAGAGCATTGCAACGGCGAAGCTGAATGTTAAGATCGTAGGATCCAGCTCCGGTATGTCGGATTTCGGAGACGGTGCGACGCACCAGTCCATAGACGATGTGGCAATTATGAGCGCAATTCCCAATATGACAGTATTCACGCCATGCGACGGGCTTGAGGTGCGCCGGGCGGTTGAGGCTGCGGCGCAGCTGGAAGGCCCCTGCTACATCCGGCTGTGCAGAAATGATCTGGAGGATATTTTCCCTGCTGATGCAGCCTACAGGATTGGTGAGCCTGTGGTTTTGCGCGAGGGGACGGATGTGACGGTTTTTACCCATGGAATTATGGCGCATGAAGCGCTGAAAGCGGCCGCAGCGGCAGAGAAAGAGGGGATCAGCGTAAGCGTGGTCCACATTCCCACCATCAAGCCGCTCAATGAGGAGGCGGTAAGAACCCTGTCGGCCGGGAAAAAGGGTGTTGTAGTCTGCGAAGAATGCAGCATTCGCGGCGGGCTGAATATGCTGGTCAGCTTTGCCCTCAGGGGAAGCGGCATTCCTATGGAAAGCGTCGCTGTCATGGATGTATTCGGGCAGTCCGCGTCCTCCCATGAGGAACTGCTGGAATATTATGGGCTGGATGCAAAGAGCATATATAGGAAAATCAGAAAGGCAGCGGGAAAACAGGAAATATAGCCGGATTGGGACTATTTACGGGACAGGCGGCGGAAGGCTGCAGAGCAAGGAGGAAATTTGCAAATGAAAATAGGTTTTATCGGTCTTGGAATCATGGGAAAACCCATGGCTAAAAATCTGCTGAAGGCAGGGTATGAGCTGAATATATGCGATATCAACAAGGATGCGGTGGCTGATGTAGCCGCCTCCGGCGGCAGGGCATACGATACGCCCAGGGAAACGGCGGCAGAAAGCGATATCATCCTCACCATGCTTCCCAACTCCCCTCATGTAAAAACTGTAATTGAAGGGAAGGACGGCGTCCTGGAAGGCATGAAGCCGGGAACGATCCTTGTGGATATGAGCTCCATTGATCCGAACGTTTCCATAGAGCTGGAAAAAGAGGTGGCGGCGGCCGGCGGGGAAATGCTGGATGCACCGGTGAGCGGAGGAGAACCCAAGGCGGTGGATGCCACGCTTTCCTTTATGTGCGGCGGAAAGCAGGAGGTGTTTGACAGGGTAAAGCCGATTTTGGAGAAGATGGGCTCCTCTATCGTTCTTGTAGGGCCAGTGGGAAGCGGGAATATGACCAAGCTGGCCAATCAGATTATTGTGGCGGTAAATATTGCCGCATTGTCTGAGGCCCTGGTTCTGGCTACGAAGTCCGGCGTAAATCCGGAGAATGTCTACAAGGCTATCCGCGGCGGGCTGGCAGGCAGTACGGTTATGGACGCCAAGGCGCCGATGATGCTGGACCGTAATTTTGATCCGGGCTTCCGTATCGAGCTTCATATCAAGGATCTGACGAATGCGCAGAATGCATCCAAGGCCGTTGGCATGGAACTGCCCATGACGGACAGGGTGCTTGATATGATGAAAAAACTCCAGGAAGAGGGGCTTGGAAAATGTGATCACGCAGCGGTGCTCCGTTATTATGAGGAACAGGAAAATATAGAGGTGAAACGCTGATTAATTTCGGCGATAGCTGTGAAGGGACGGAACAGTTATAAACGCTGACTGTTCCGTCAGGAAGGGGAAGGCTATGAAACTGGGATGCTGCCTGAATATGCTGGGGGACAGCAGCGAACCGATTGGCCGCAGATATATGAATTTGCTGTACCGGGCGGGGTATGATTACATGGAGCTTCCGCTGGCGCAGATAATGGAGCTTTCGGAGGCTGGATTTGAGGAGCTTCTTTCACAGATACAGGAGTCGGGAATTCCCTGTGAATGTTGCAATAATTTTTTCCCGGCTTCGGTAAGGCTGACAGGGGAAGAGGCCGATCCGCCCAAAATCAGCGAGTATGTAAAAGGGGCAATGGACAGGGCGGTCCGGCTGGGAGCGAAAATAATTGTATTTGGCAGCAGCGGCGCCAAAAATGTGCCGGAGGGGTTTGATTATCGCAGGGCTCTCTGCCAGACGGCAGATGCGCTCCGCATCATTGACGCTTTTGCGCTGCCCGCGGGAATCCGCATCGCCATCGAACCGCTCAACCGCAGGGAAAGCAATATTATATGCAGCCTGGAGGAGGGAGCGCTTCTGATGAAGGAAGCGGACAGGTCTTCCATCCGCCTGCTGGTGGATTATTATCATTTTATGATGGAAAAGGAGAGCCTGGAGACTCTTGGCGCGCTGACGGAGGATATCATACATGTGCATTTTGCAGAACCGGCGGGGAGAAGCTTCCCTACAGCGGAACAGGAAGCGTACAGGGAATTTTTCACCGTTCTAAAAGAGAAGGGATACGACGGCAGGGTGAGTATTGAGGCTTATGGGAAGGAGCCGGAGAAGGAGCTTGAGAAGGCGGTTTTTATAAGAAAATACTTGTAACTGTCAGGGATGGGACAGGTTCAAATATTTTTGATAAGCTCTATTGACGCCGGCATATGGGGAAGTGGGTATGGATATAAAAAAAGTGGTTTTGATTCCGGATTCCTTCAAAGGGACGCTATCATCCACCAGGGTCTGCGAAATTATGGACAGCAGCATAAAACGCCGATTCCCGGATTGTGAGGTGATACAGATCCCGGTGGCGGACGGAGGGGAGGGCACGGTGGACTGCTTCCTGCAGGCTGTGGGCGGCAGAAAACGGACGGTGCGGGTGCCCGGCCCCTTCCTGGATCCGGTGGCGGGTTTTTACGGAATCCTGGAGAATGAAGAAAGAATAGCTGTCATTGAAATGGCGGCATGCGCCGGACTTCCGCTGGCGGAGGGCAGGGAGAACCCGGAAAAGGCCAGCACCTATGGGGTGGGCGGGCTGATTGCGGATGCGCTGGAACAGGGCTGCAGGGAATTTGTGCTTGGCCTGGGCGGGAGCGCGACAAATGACGGCGGCTGCGGTATGGCGGCCGCGTTGGGAGTGCGTTTCCTGAATAAGGAAGGAAAGCCTTTTCTGCCTGTGGGCGGGAACCTTATGGAGCTTTGCAGCATCGATATGTCGGGACTTCATCCCGCCTTGAAGGAATGCCGGTTTACCGCCATGTGTGATATTGATAATCCCATGTATGGCCCGCTGGGCGCAGCCTGCATTTTCGGCCCCCAGAAGGGAGCGGATGAAGCCATGGTAAAAAGGCTGGATGCAGGGCTGCGGCATCTGTCCGGTGTGCTGGCAAGGGATCTGGGCAGGGATGTTTCCGGGCTGCCGGGCGCAGGAGCGGCAGGTGGCATGGGAGGCGGCGCAGCGGCCTTTCTGCAGGCGCAGCTGCGTTCCGGCATTGAAGTGGTTCTGGACACTGTCCGGTTTGATGAAAGGATAGAGGGGGCAGACGTTATTTTTACCGGAGAAGGAAGGCTGGACTGCCAGAGCCTGATGGGCAAGGTGGTGGGAGGCGTGGCGCAAAGAGCAAAACGCAAAGGGATTCCGCTGGTGGCAGTGGCGGGGAGCATTGATGAAAACACCGGGGATATCTACACCTCTGGCGTCAGCGCCGCGTTCAGCATAACGAGGAAGCCCGTCCCGTTCAGGGAGGCGCGTAAGTCCAGTGAAGAAAATCTGGCGTTTGCCATGGATAATATCTTACGGCTTCTGGCAATATCGGAAGGAAACAAAGCCGAGACAAAAGGGTGAGACGGGACCATGAGAGGAAGGCGGTGCCGTGAGAGCAGGGCGGCGCCGTGAGAAGAAGGCGGAGCCGGAGTTAATGCCAGAGGCATAGCCGCAGGTTAAAGGACTTAGCGGGCCTGTTCCTGCATATATTGGATAGAAAAGACCTTTGGAGCCGCCATGAAACGCTGCGGAAAATTAAAACATGCAATTTTAATAGAGCTGGTGCTTATCCTTCTGCTGCTTGCGGTCAGACAGGCCGGAGGAAGGCCTGCCAGCGTGAACTCAGATTCTGTGCTGATGGAGGAAAATGCAGAGGAAGAAACGGGAAAAGACTATATTAAGTGGGTGGACTTCAATGTTTCCTGTGAAGCCCTCAGTCAGGCCTATGAGACGGACGTGGATACCTACAGGGAGGATTATCACATTGACTGGATTTCCCTGCTTGCCTATACTGCGGCCAGGAACGGCGGCGAGTTTGGGAAACAGGCACTGAAGGATATGGATGCCCTGACGGAAAAGATAAAAAACGGGGAAACCACTCTGGAAGAGGCGACGGCGGATCTGAAGAACTATGATTATTTCCGCGAAGCCTACGATGCTGCGCTGGGCGGTATGGTAGGCGAGTTCCTGCTGCAGGAGCAGGATGAATCCGGGAATCTGGTATGGAAACGGAAATATGGCCTGAAGGCCTATTCACCCATTGCCAAGGGCTTCCCCTATACCGACTATGATGATTTCGGCTCTTCCAGAAGCTATGGTTACAAGAGGCCGCACCTGGGGCACGACATGATGGGCCAGATTGGCACCCCTGTGGTGGCTGTGGAATCAGGATATGTGGAGGTGATGGGCTGGAACCAGTACGGCGGGTGGCGAATCGGCATCCGCAGCTTTGACGGAAGGCGCTATTATTATTACGCCCACCTGCGCCAGGATTATCCGTTCGCGGAAGGCCTGGAGGAGGGCAGCGCGGTGACTGCCGGCGACATCATTGGCTACATGGGCCACACCGGGTATTCCAAAACAGAAAATGTGAACAACATTAAAACCGTCCATCTCCATTGGGGGCTGGAGCTGGTTTTTGACGAATCCCAGAAGGAATCGGACAACGAAATATGGATTGACTGCTACCAGCTTTCCCGCTTCCTCTATCTTAACCGCTCTGAGGCGGTGAAGGTGGATGACAGCAAGGAGTGGAAGCGGGTGTACGACATGGAGGATCCGGCGGTGGAAAAATACCTGGAGGAGCATGGAGACTCTGTTTCCGGAAATTCGGTTTCCGGGAACGGGGTGTCGGAGAATGGTTTGGAATAAGGGGAGCGTAATTGTATTTTTATTCCCGCGAGCAACGAGCCAAGTAGCCATGCTTGCATGGATATTTGGCGACTGCATTTAATATTTTTGTCCGCCAGTCGCTGCGGGAGGGTGGAATTCCCTTTGCAATCAAAACGGAACGCCCCAACAAGGAAACCATCGCTGCGCTGCTGAAGGCGGAAAGGATTGCGAAAGATCAGTCGGTAAAGGGCTACACCGATTTGGATGAACTGTTCGCAGAACTGAAGAAATGAGAGAAACCAAACTGACCGTAAAACCCACCACACAATTAAATGTTCTGGTATTGACCCTGGTCCGCACCGGGACACACGCTGATTTGTTTGGATAATAGAAACTGCACCGCCGCCGTATGGGAAAATTTTGCCTGTGCGGCGGTTTTTTCGTGTCCGGCATTTCCGCAGCCTTGGCGCTGATCCGGTTTAAAAGAGTCATAGAACTGCAGGGCTATATTCACTAATTCTCCAAAGGTCATAAAAAGACAGTCAAAAAGCCAATGACTATTTTCTCCCTGCATATTACAATAACCTGTATAAGCAAATCAAACACCCCACCGCAGGCAGCGGCCATCAAGCATGAAGCAGTAATAGGAGAAAAAACACATGAAGCTGACAAATTTAAAAGTGAATCATCTGAAGAACCCGCTGGGCTTTTGCGTAAAAAACCCGTCCTTTTCCTTCCAGGTGGAGGAAAGCACCGGCAGGCATCTGAAATCGGCCAGAATCAGGGTATCCAGGACGGAGGATATGACCGATCTGGTATATGACAGCGGAGAGAGGACGGATATTTCCTCCCTTTCCTTTACCCCTGAACAGGAATTTGAGGGCGGCATCCGTTATTATTGGGATGTATGCGCAGAAGCGGATAACGGGGATACCGGCATCAGCAGTGTTGCCTGGTTTGAAGGCGGCTGCAGGGAAGAGGAATGGAGCGCGGACTGGATTGCTTCCCCTCTGGATAAGGAAATCCAGCCGGTGATGTACCGTGAATTCACACTGGACGCCCCGGTATCTGAGGTTGCCTGTGCCAGGCTTTACATAACAGGGCTGGGCGTATATGAAGCCGGCCTGAATGGGGAAAAGGCCGGTGAGGAATATCTGGCTCCTTTTTACAACGATTACCGTTTCTGGATACAGTACCAGACCTATGATGTGACACAGCTGCTTTGTCCGGGAGAAAATGTGCTTTCCGTCATGCTGGGGGACGGCTGGTACAAGGGCCGATTCAGTTACCTGGATGAAGCGAGGGTGACGGAAATTTACGGCGATAAATTCCTTGCCGCCGCACAACTCCTGATTACCTACAAGGACGGCTCACAGCAGAAAATAACAACGGATGAAAACTGGAGATGCCTTCCGTCACCCGTTCTTTTTTCCAATATTTATGACGGCGAGGTCTATGATGCCAACAGGGATTTCCGGGACTGCTCCGGCAAAATCTGCGCCCGCGCGAAGGAAGAGGCCGTGCCCGTCAGCAGGGCATCCGCGCCGAAGGCGAAGCTGACCGAGCGCCTGAGCGTTCCGGTGACCATCCATGAGAGACTGCGTCCCGTCAGCCTCCTTATGACGCCGGCAGGGGAACAGGTTCTGGATTTCGGTCAGGAAATCACAGGCTGGGTGGAATTTGACTGTAAAGCGGAAAAAGGGACCCGGATTTATCTTCAATACGGGGAAATCCTGCAGGACGGTAACTTCTACAGGGACAACCTGCGCACCGCAAAAGCGGAATTCACCTACATCTGTGATGGCAGCAGCGCCCATGTGCGCCCGCATTTCACCTTCTATGGCTTCCGTTATGTGAAGGTGACCGGAATGACGCTTACCCGGGAAAACCTGGACAGCTTTGCCTTTGAGGCCTGCGCGGTTTATTCTGATTTGGAAAGAACAGGCCGGATCACCACCGCGGATGAAAAGGTGAACCGCCTGATAGAAAATACGCTTTGGGGACAGAAGGGAAACTTCCTGGATGTGCCTACAGACTGCCCGCAGCGTGATGAAAGGCTGGGCTGGACCGGAGATGCCCAGGTGTTCTGCCAGACGGCGTCCTACCATATGGATACGGCGGCTTTTTACCGGAAATATCTGAAGGATATGCATTATGAGCAGCGGATCAACCAGGGCGCCGTACCCTTTGTCGTGCCGGATGTCCTTTCCGTGGCCCGTGAAAATATGGGGCAGGAAGCGCCGGATATGACGGCAAATACCTGGGGAGAGGCCGGTTCCTGCGCCTGGGGCGATGCGGCGACGATCATCCCCTGGACCCTGTACCAGTTTTACGGGGATACGGGCCTGCTGGCTGAAACCTATGAAAATATGAAGCAATGGACAGATTTCATCATCCATATGGATGAGACTTACTGCGGCGGCGGAAGGCTGTGGCAGGTGGGCTTCCATTTCGCGGACTGGCTGGCGCTGGATAATCCGGATAAGGACAGCTGCTTCGGAAGAACCGATCCTTATTATGTGGCTTCCGTCTATTACCTGTATTCCTCCCTGCTGACCGCAAGAGCGGCAGCCGTGCTTGGCAAAAAGGAGGACGAAGCCTATTACGGCAGGATTGCGCAGGAGGTCAGGGACGCTATCCGCAAGGAATATATTACGCCGGGCGGAAGGGTGGCGATCGATACGCAGACGGCGCTGGTGCTTGCAATTTATTTTGACATCATCCCTGAAGAATTCATGGAAAAAACAGCGTCCCGCCTGAAAAAAATGCTACAGGAGAATGGAATGCATCTGAATACCGGTTTTGTGGGAACCGCCTATCTCTGCCAGGCGCTCACAAAGGCGGGGCTGGTAAAAGAGGCCTATACGCTGCTTCTACAGGAGGATTATCCCAGCTGGCTATACGAGGTGAACATGGGAGCCACCACCGTCTGGGAGAGATGGAATTCCGTTCTGCCCGATGGGAAAATCAGCGGCACAGGCATGAACAGCCTGAACCATTACGCCTACGGGGCTGTTTCCGAATGGATTTACAGAAGCGTCTGCGGCATTGCGCCGGATGAAACGGCTGTCGGCTTTAAAAAGGCGGTCCTGGCGCCCTGCCCGGACAGGAGGCTGGGCTGGGTGAAGGGCGAATTTTCCTCTGCGGCCGGTGTTTACGAAAGTGAATGGGCATATGAAGAAGATGGCATCCGCTGCCAGGTCCGTATCCCCTTTGACTGCACCGCCCGGTTTATTGTGCCGGATGGAATGGTTCTGAAGGCTGTGGATGGCGCTGAGCCGGAAGTGCAGAAGGCACTTTCCCTGGAAAATGTGAAGTCCCTTACCCTGGAGGCGGGAAGCTATCAGCTTCTTCTGCAGGAAGCTTAGAGTCTGTAATTTAGGGCCTGCAGCTTAGAGCCTGCGGCCGATTGACATCAGGCAAAAAGGAACCTATACTAACTGATATGGAATGGTTCATACAGCCGGAAAAATTTCGGCGCTGGCCGTAGGAATCAATAGCGGCAGCAGGCGGCCGGCAAGAGTCTGGTTATCCGGGCTGTTATGATGCCGGCTACAAACAGGAAACGGGGGATTTTTACATGCTTGACAAAGTATATGTGGTACATTTCAGTCCGGCGGGAAATACCAGGAAAGCCGCTCTGATGCTGGCCGGAGAGCTGGCGGCGCAGGTGGAGGAATATGATCTGACGCTCCCCTTGGGGGAACGGCGCAGCTTTGCACCCTCGGATGTGGTGATTGCGGCGGGGCCGGTTTACGGCGGCCGGCTTCCCGGTGTGATGGCTGAAAGGCTTTCCCGTGTGCAGGGAAACGGCGCCTGGTTCATTTCCCTTGCGGTATATGGGAACCGGGCTTATGAGGATGCCCTTGCAGAGCTGGATGACAGGATGGAGCAGCAGGGCTTTTCCAGGCTGGCTTCAGCGGCACTCGTTGCACAGCATTCCATCGTAACACAGCTGGCGGCGGGACGGCCGGATGAGCAGGACCGCAGGGAAATCGCCGGATTTGCCGGTGAGATTTTACATAAGCTGAAGACCCTGGCCGAAGGGAACAGGCCGGAGGAAAAAGTGACGCCGGGGAACCGTCCCTATAAAAGCTGGAAGCCCATGCAGGCCGTCCCTCAGATAGCAAAGGACTGTATCCGGTGCGGCCTCTGCGCACAAAAATGTCCCGTGGAAGCCATACCCGCCGGAGATCCGACGCAGACAGATCCGTCAAAATGTATTCTGTGCATGCGGTGCATTACCATTTGCCCGGAAAAAGCGAGAACTCTCCCTGCGCCGGTAACGGAGATGCTCAGCCAGAAGCTGGCGCCGTTCCTTTCTGTGAGAGGAAAAAACGAATGGTTTTTGTAAATGGCGGAAAAAAGTAACGGTTCAGACAAGCCTGCGCATTTGCTGCGCGGGCCGTACGGGTTCGTGGTGGCCGGGCATCCGGTCCATCGCGGGGAAAGGAGCAGGAAATGAATGAAACACTGAAGGTATTGACGGAGCGCAGAAGCGTGCGTTCCTATAAGGACGCGCAGGTGCCGGAAGAAACACTGCAGCAGATTCTTACGGCGGGAGAATATGCCCCCAGCGGCATGGGAATGCAGCCGGTGGTGATGGCGGTGGTACAGGATAAGGAAACTATCCGGCAGCTGTCCCGCATGAATGCGGCGGTGATGGGAAATGACAGCGATCCTTTTTACGGTGCGCCGACGGTGGTGGTGGTTTTTGCAGACAGCCGCAGGGGAACCTGTGTGGAGGATGGAAGCCTTGTAATGGGCAACCTGATGAATGCCGCTTTCTCCCTGGGTGTTGACTCCTGTTGGATCCACCGGGCCAGAGAGGTTTTCCAGACGGAGGAAGGAAAAGCCCTTATGAAAAAATGGGGACTTGGCGAAGAATATATCGGCATCGGAAACTGCATCCTGGGTTATGGCGACAAACCGCTTCCTCAGGCGAAACCGAGAAAAGAAGGCTTTGTCATCCGGGCATAACAGCGGGGATGCAAAGCAAGTATATGAATCTGTGAAGGAAACGCGGGCTGCCGGCGATGGGCAGCCCGTTTTTTTGCGTACCCGGAGGGCGCAGCTAAGATAAACTGATGTCAAAGGCAAACCGCATATCTTCTTCAAACCACTGTTTAAAATTGGTTCCCCACCGGTTGTTGTACAAAAGGAAAAAGAAGCCCTGGGAAAGCTCAGGCATGCTGTTGTCCGGCTGGTACAGCTTTTTACCGCCCAAAGACACAAGCGGCGCATCCGTCGGGGTGATATGGATCCTGCTGTCTGCGCCAGTATAGGACAGGTCCTGCACAACATGCAGCTGCCGGTTTCCGTTGGAAACCACATTGGAAGGGGAAAGGGCCGCGCCGCTTTTAACCATCTGCCAGCAGGAGGGATTTTCCACCTCCGGACGTATGCCAAGCCACAATGCTTCCGGGCTTCGAAGCGCATCCTTATCCTTCCAGAACAGTTCCAGATGGATATTTCCTTCGGTGAACCTGTATACTGCCATGGCCTCCCTGGGGCAGCCATACTGCTCGCTGGCCTCCGGAGGAAATATAAGGCGGATATACAGCTGTCCTCCGCTTACATGGATGGAAGCGGGGAAAGGACGGCAGGTACGATGTTGGATTTCAGGATGGTAGCGAAGTCCCGGTTTTCCGAAGTCAGGCTCCGCCCAGTGGAAGTTCTCCCCCAGATCCCGGCCGTATTCAAAATAACAGTCATCCACTTCCTTTCCGCCAAAGGTTTCATATTCCAGCAGACCGATGGCGCCAGACATTTCCCGTTTTTGTCCGTTGGCGCTGAAGAAAATATGCGTCAGCTCCCCGCTGGATCCAACGGTTACCGTACAGGGGCCGGCCTGAAGGGGCGTATAGGCGCGGCAGGGCACGGCACAATCGGGCAGCGCCGGATAGGAGAAGGAAAAGGAAGCCTGCGCTTCTTTTTTCAACGCATCAGGCAGCGCCCCCAGGGCGCGGGTGATGTAGTCCCTCTGTTCCTGATGGGAGCTTTCAAACAGGGAATAGGAGGAGCGCTGGCCGCCGCGGACTTTTTTGTAATCCTCCAGTTCGGGGAGCAGCGCCTGAAAGATATGCTGGTTCTGCGGAGAAAAAAGCGCGTAGGAGGTGATATCCTTTTTCCGGGCTTCGGCAAAGGCCTTCTTTTCCCAGTTGGTGAAATCAAGCAGGAATTTCTTGGTATCCATCCCCCAGGTGTGTTCGCAGATCAACAGGAGATTTTCCATCAGCGTATCATAGGCCGGGCTTTCCTGTGCAAGCCGGCCCTCAGCCAGCCATTTTTCCTTCAGGAGAAGCAGGCGTCTGTACCAGGATACCTTCAGGGGATCGCTGGCGGCGCCGTGAATCCAGGTATCGCCGATTTCCGCTTCCAGGACGGGCAGGCTGTCCCTCACCTGCCGGATTTCCTCCGCGAATTCATCAAGAGTGCCCGCTTCGATATGTGCCTTCGGATACTGTTTTGCCAGCCAGGCGTACAGCTGATCAAGCTCTTCGGGAGAGGGCGGGGCGGAATTGTCATGGGCATGATAGAAAACGAGCGCGGCTCCATTTTCCAGTAGGGTGACATTCCCATATTCCGCGGCATAGTTAACTGTGATTTCTTTGCCGCCAAAACGCCAGCGAAACAGGGAGGGGACGGAGGGCACCCGGGAAGAGGCATTTACCCCGATATGGAGGAATTCAATCCCTGCGTCGGAAAGCGCGGGAACCAGGCCTATGGTATGTCCCGGGACGTCCGTCATTTTGGCAGCCAGCGTGGTGACGCCGAAACGGCGATCAAGCGCCTGTGAAATGGAAAGATCATAATCCAGCAGACGTCTGTCCATCAGTTCGGTATGGGTGGTGCAGGCCAGCCCGTGCCAGCGGATGAAGCCGGCGCGGATGGCCTGTTCCAGCCGGGCGCAGGCATCCGGATTGGCATGCTCCAGATAGTAGCGTATGAGGTAGGAGCCTACCGTCCAGACGAATTTTTTCTGCGCCCCGGTATTGACACGGAAAGCCAGTTCCACCGCTGCAGGGATAAAATCATCACAGTACCGGCGGAGCACGTCTTCCGCCAGCCCTGTAAAACCGATGTCCAGGTGGGTTTTAAATACCACAATAACCTTTTTTGCAGTAATATCCATATTTTAAGTAATTCCTCTCTTTTTTCAGCCAAAATAAACAGGATTGCTCAGCAGGGCCTTCATAGGGGGAAGGCCGGGCGCATAGCTGCGGTAAAGCTCCAGCCGGAGGAACAGCGCATCCGGATAATTACGCTTCAGCATCAGCTGTACCGCGCCCTTCGGCGCATTCAGGATTTCTGTATCCTTCTCTGTAATCAGGCGGATTTCATCCCCGGCCTGCAGGCCCGTAAAAAGAAGGGAAACCTCAGAGCCGCGGACAGCAAAATCCCCGAAGGAGGCGGCATTTCCATCCGTTTCCTCGGCCTGCAGGTCGGCCATCGGCCCGGAGGGCAGATAGGAAATAAAGCCGTTTCCCCGTCGGAGCGCCTGCAGCAGGTCTTGCGGGGAACGGGAGGGCGCATACAGACAATGGCAGGGCATGGCAAGACTGCCCAGCAGTCCGGGGCGATGGTAATCGCTGCCTCCGGTGACCGGAATCCGCCGGCCGGCACACAGCTGGGCATGCCACCAGCCCGCCGCCCTTTCATTCCGTTCGGACATGACGCCATTCCATACCTCCAGGCCGTCAAAGGGAAGGGCAAAGCCCCATTCCCATGGTACCAGAGGGCAGAAAGGATGGTTGATGATACGGAAAGCGCCGCGTTCCCCCGCCTCCCGGAAAAGTGCATCCGTTTCTTCCGGGGAGCCTGTGAAATAAGGACGCAGGAAAGCCCTTTTTACGCCGAGAAAGCCGGCATGTCCCTTGTAATGCGTCCATTCGGTGCCGGGAAGAAGCGTAATGTCATCGCAGTCGGGCAGATTTTCGTTCTGTGCGCTGTTATTGTGGTCTGTAAAAAAAAGATAGTCCAACCCCATGCGTTTTGCCAGCCCCGCAGCCTCTTCCGGCGTCAGGATACCGTCCGAAGCGGTGGTATGCACATGGGTATCGCCTTTAAAAAGCCGGCGCTTTTTTTCCGTAAATTCCAGCGTATATTCAACGGTGACCCCTTCTGCGGGCACATGATAGGCGCCGGCGATAATATGCCAGGTCCCTTCCGGCAGTTCACCGGAAAGAAAACCGGCGCTGCTTCCCAGCGGGGACAGCCAGACGTGGTTTCTGTCGGAACCGGAGGCCCCGGCCATGGTTCCATCCGGCAGCATGACGGCCAAATCAATGGTACAGGGTTCGCCGGAAATGCAGTAATCCCCTTCGCTGCTGATCGGAGACGACGGATAGCGGTAACGGATGTCTATCCTCTCCGTATTTTTTTCCACCTGAAAGGGGACTTTGATGTATCCGCGTTCCTGAGATTTGTCCAGGGTAAGGGCGAGATGCTTTATTTTATCCATAATGTTTTATTCTCCTGTTGATATTTTCCGTTGGGATTGTCTGCTTCTGCTGCCGGGAATGCGGCGTCTCGGGAAAATCAGCGGCTTTACGGCGCAGCTCCTCGAAAGGAGCGCTGCCCCAGGAAACCGGTATAAAGCCTTCTTTTTCTACCAGACGGGCAAGTCGTCCGCTTTTGAGAAAATAATATTCCCATTCCCGCTTCCGCCACTGGGGCGTGCGCGCCAGAAGCCGTCCGTCCGGGACGGAGGGGTGGAGGAATACTTCGGTAATGCCTGCGGGAGCAATTCTTAACTGCTCCTCATAATAACGGCAGAGCGCTTCGTAATCTCTGATTTTTTCCACAGGATAAGGATTGGTGATGAAATCGTCGGGCAGAGCCACCCCCATACGCTCCGCCAGAAATACAATTCCCGAATGGGCCAGTGTGGCTGCCGGAGACACCCTTCCTGCAAACTGCCTCTCCAGGAAGGCGGTTGTACGTGCAAAACGGAAGGGCAGTCCGTATTTCCGGCACAGCCTGAATGCATTTATGAAAAAAAGCCTTCCATTAATCCCATACAGGGTTCCGCCATGGCTGTCCGCATGATCAGGAATGCATCCTGCAGCAGCCATGCGCAGATATTGCGCTTCCAACTCTCTTGTAATATCGCTGGAAGCCGCGCGCTTTGCCGCAGCGCCTCCGTCCGCAGGCAGAAACCCGTTGTCCGTAAGAAAACCGTGCTTTCCCTGTAAGGATGCGGCAGGCCAAAGCTCCTCCTTCCACTCGGAAAAAAGTGTCCAGTGCACGCCGGCAGGAAGCTTCTGCTGTGCCGCCAGGGCACTGGCCTTAGCCGCCCTGGGCGCAGGACTGAGAATGGAAGAAGAGGTGATGGCCCCTATACGGAAAAGCTCCTGCACCGCCTGGTTCATGCTTTCACACAGGCCAAAGTCGTCCGCATTGATGATGAGATACCGTTCGTTCATTGTCTGAATTGTCCTTTCGGATATTACTTTTTCGCTTCCCGGGTTTCCGGCTGTTTATGCGAAGCCTGGGAAGGCACTTCCGGGAATTTGAGGAAACGGGAGCACACAACGCACAAAAGCATGGCGCACAGCGGGAATACCACCATCAGAAAACGGGCGGCGTCATGAGGCCTTGCCCCCGGCATGTCGCCGCTTTCAAAACCATAAAGCCAGCCCACCAAAAGAAAGGCAAAGCTTGTAAAAAATCCGCTCAGCCGGTTCATAAAGCCCATGGCGCTGGCATAGGTGCCCTCACGCCGCAGCCCGTTCTTCCGGGTATCCTCATCCATAATGCGGGCGCCCACCAAATCCATGGTGGTGATGGCGCCGGAGTAGCCGAAGCCAAGCAGGCAGGAGGCGGCGAGCGCCGGCACAAAACCGGACACAAAATAGAGCGGGATAAAAGACAGCGCAAGCGCGATGAGCGCCGTACGCCATATGGGCATTAAAGAACGTTTTTTCACAAAGAAAGCCCAGACCGATACCCCGGCCATGGCAAACAGAAGCACCACGCCAAGGAGCATGGTATTTGCCATGCTGTCCAGCCCCAGCGTATATTTAACATAAAAAGGGACCGCCGACATCACCAGCGCCATGGCAGCGCTGTAAAAAGCATTGGTCAGCCCGAAAATCCAGAATTTGGGGTTGGTGAGAAGATCCCGCAGGGTGGAAAGCAGACGTGGTTTTTCCAGTTCTTCCTCCTGTGCGGTTTCATGGCAGCCGAGAGTGCAGTAGAGAATAACGGAAACGGCTAAAAGCCCGTAAATCACACTGGTCAGGCCGTAACCCAGGGCATCCGTTACTATAGGCGTGAGTGCGATGCTGATTACCATGGCGAGCAGCTGGAAGGCCTGGCGCATGGCGTTGGATTTGGCACGTTCTGCGTCGGAACGGAAAAGCTCCGGGAAAAGCGCTCCATAATTGGCATTGATGAGGGAATCCAGCGTACCGGTGAGTATGTACATCAGCAGCATATAGGAAAAAATTCCGCTTCCGCTTAAGAAAGCCGGGATATTGAAAAAGGCAATGAAGCAAAGCGCCAGCAGCGGCGCGCCGATAACAAGCCAGGGCCTGCGCCGTCCCCAGCGTGTCCGTGTCCTGTCGGAAAGAAAGCCGTACACCGGATTATCAATGGCATCCACAAAGGTATACAGGAACAGCACCATGGAAAACTGCGCTGTGGTAACGCCGTGCCCGATAACATAAAATGCGGCGGCATAGGTTTTAAACATATTGATGGGGATGGATGTGCCGAACATGCCGACAGCATAACGGAAGGGACTGGTTTTCCTGGTAGTGTTCATGGGTGGCCTCCTTTGGCTGGGATGATTTTAAGTAAAGGGGTATTGCCTTGCCGCCATTTTCGACAGAAATGGTGTAAGACCTGCTTTAAAGGTAGCATAGGGGTATTTGTTTGTAAATCGGACTGATTTTTTTCTCTGATTCTGCTAAAAAGCGGAAGGGATTACTGGGGAATGTGACATGAAAAAGAGGAGTAAAGTATATTTTTCTTGTTGTATATATGGCTGTATTTGTAATAAAATATATTTTATTGAGGATAAGTGAAATGGAAGATTGATGGAGCATTAAGGTATGCGTGTTTGCATATTAGGTATTCAGATTTAGAAGTGAAGGGATGTTATGAATAAAATGGGAAAAATATTTTTATATCAGAAGGTATATGAGGAGTTGCTGGAGCGTATCCAGAACGGAACCTATCCGCCTGGTGAAAAACTGCCTGCCGACGATGAACTGTGCAGAGAGTTTTCGGTCAGTGCAATAACAGTGAAGAAAGCGCTGGAAATGCTGGCGGAAAGCGGATGTGTGAAAAGGGTGCCGGGGAATGGCAGCTTTGTGAGAAAACAGGAGAAGGCGGGAGGGGAAAAGGGCGGTAAGGATCATTTGCTGGGATTGGTACTGGAGCATGTATCAACACCCTTCGGGCTGGAAATGATGTACCGCATGGATTGTCTCGCCAAAAAGACAGGATACAGCCTGATTGTCAGATTTTCCTATGGAGACAGGGAGAGGGAAACGGAGGAGATCCATTTTCTTATGTCGCTTCATGTGGACGGTATGATAATCATGCCCTGTCATGGAAAGAATTACAGTCCTGCTATCCTGCAGCTGTATCTGGATGATTTTCCTGTGGTTCTTATTGATAAGAAGATGAAGGGCATCCCAGTACCTTCGGTAAGAACTGACAATAAGGCGGCGACAGCTGCTTTGGTCAGGGCTTTGGCTGAGGACGGCTGCCGCCGGATAGCTCTGTTTACTACGGAGGATACCGAAGCGGTTTCAGTTCAGGAACGGCGGAATGGGTTTATTAATGAGATGGAACGTCTCGGTCTGACTGAAGCCGGAATCTGTGTGCTGCCGTCAGGCGGAGGGAAGGAGTCTCTCTTGGATAACCACCCCTGTCCGGAAGCAATTCAGGCGGCAGTACGGTTCCTGGAAAAGGGGAGAACGGAAATGGATGCCATAATTGCGGAGGAGTATGGCATTGTGCCTGCCATTACTGCCGCGGCGGGGAAAGTAGGAATCTCTCTGGATAAGGAAATCCGCCTAGCTTGTGTGGATGAAGATTATCTGGCGCCCTATGGGCCGGCCTTCCTGCATGTGAAGCAGGATGAGGCGGCGATTGCGGAGAAGGCGGTGGAGGTGCTGTTGGGGAGGATTGCTGGGGGACGTGGGGAAGAGGAGATATTAATATATGCAAGGTATAAAAAATATAATTAAACTTAAAAAACGGACTAATAACTTCATTAAACTGTTTAAATTATTAGTCCATTTTAAATCAAATAATACATAATTGGTATAGGAAGTCATATTATTTAACTATTTTTACCCATATATCTTTATCTTTACTTAAATCTTCTGCATTTGTTTTTGCATTAATTAATTTAGAGATTGTTTGCTCACTTGCATCTGGCATGGAATTTGCTCCGGTAGTTCCATTATTACCAAGAAAATAATAATACGAACCCTGATAATATGCGAGTGATACATAGAACGTACCTTCGGTTTTTGTAGCAACGAAATAATGTTCATATGTAGAATCACTGTTTTTATAACGGCACGGCATCCATTTTAAAGAATCTAGAGTCGAATTTGACAAAGTAGTTTTAGCGCTTAATAAATCTTTTTCTGCATCTGTTAAGGCTGCTTCACTAGATTCATAATATTCTTTTCTTGCAACATTCCAAACATTATTATTATTATAATTATTACCATATTTTTCTTCGAAAATTTTACCATAATTTTTTATTCTATTGTCCATATCACTTAAATTATTTTGCTCCTTAATATAAAAAATTGAGGCGTTTTTAATATCATAGACAACTATTATATTTTCTGAATACTTGTATTCTAAATAAGCAACTTCAGTCGAAGGCATATCTGAAAAGTTTACACCAAAAACTATAGAACCAGATACACTTGCAGCAGCACAAATTTTTTTCCTAAAATCGTTATTTTGAAATTCCAGAGGATTAAATAAACTTTTTCCATATTGTTCCAGGGCCAAAGTCTGCGCCGCCGTAACCACCGCCCGACACTCCACAATCGCCTGCTGCTCTTTAGCCTTCTGTATGTACCTAAACATCCCCGGCACCAATATAGCCAGAAGAATCCCTATTATAACTATTACAACTATCATCTCAACAAGCGTAAACCCTTTATTTCTGTAATCCTTCTTCATAATAGGACTCCTTATTGATCAATATAATATAAGATCTTCCATATATTATGTTATTCTACAATATTCCAACCACAATAGCAATCAGCATAAATAAACAAGAATAAATCAAAAAAACAAGAGTAAACTGAAAAACATTATTGACATCCTAATTAAATTTTGCTATGCTTTCAAATGTTTTGAAAATCAAAATATTTGAACTTGATTCTAAAATATACCATACTTTATATAACCCGATGACCCACACACAATTAAAACAGTAACATTAAATCAATAAAGCTGAAGATTTCCACCATTCGGCCCGTTTTTGATAATAGCGTATTTACGCGCAGACAGGAGTAAAAATGAGTATCCGTTTTATCTGTGATTCAACCTGCGATTACACAACAGAACAGGCAGCCAGTCTGGGCATCACCCTGGTTCCCCTTAAAGTACTTTTCGGAGAAAAAGAATATTTTGACGGTGTTGACATGAAACCGGAGGAATTCTATGATAAGCTTGCCTCAGCGGAGGAACTGCCCACAACAAGCCAGCCCTCTCCGGAAGCATTTCTGCAGTATTTCAGGGAGGCCAAAGAAGCGGGGGACGACGTAATATGCATCCTTCTTGCGAGCAAGCTTAGCGGTACCTGCCAGAGTGCGCTTATTGCCAGGGATATTGTGGAATATGACAGGATTTACATAATCGACAGCATGCAGGCAACGCTGGGGACACAGCTTCTGCTGGATCGTGCATTTGCCCTCAGAGAGGAAGGAAAGACAGCGGAGCAGATTGTTGAAATTCTTGAAAAAGAAAAAGAGAAGATCTGCATTTATCTGATTGTAGACACACTTCTTTATCTCCAGAAGGGAGGACGCCTGTCCACAACGGGCATGGTAGTGGGAAGCGCGCTGAACCTTAAGCCCATTCTGTCCGTGAGATACGGGGAAGTGCGTGTGGCCGGGCTTGCCAGAGGCCAGAAGAGCGCCTGGGACAAGGTGCTTAAAACAATTGAGAAAGACGGCGGGATGGACAAGACAAGAGGCTACAATCTTGGCTTTACAGGAAAAAAGGAATGTGTCAGCGGATTTGAGACATTTATTAAGGAACATTTTGATGCGGAATACAAAAAGACAGTTCCGGTTGGTTCTGTAATCGGGGTACACGTAGGTCCTGGAGCGAATGCGGTTGCCGTTTTCCTGAACTGATGCTGTCCGCAGAATGCCGGAGTGCATGAAAGGATGCAATATGGGAGATTTTACTTCAGCCGCCCTGCCATGGGTGGTGATAGGACTGGATATCGCAGATAAAAAGTAAATCTCTGTTGAAACCGTATATATTGCGTATGATGATAAAAAGGAGCCATGGCAGGAAAATTCCGCTGGAACGGAATTTTTGCTGAGGCTCCCTTTTTATATGCTTCCGGCAGACAGTTTAAATAAATGCTATATTACCTGAATCCGGAACGCCGTGGCGATTGGCGGTATGCTTGCCGTCTGGAAATTTGAGTGTGATATCTGCACCAGCTGTCCGGGGCGGAGAGCGCGCAGAGGGATTGGGAAACCGTTCCTGTTCAGAATAATTGTGGAATTTGTTATGACAAATACCATCTGTCTGTTTATATTGTTTTGCGAAACGGTGATCAGCCGGTTATTATTTGCATCTATCCAAAGGATTCGTGCTGTTGTTACACTTGGCGGCGCAACGGGAGGCCGCGACGGGCGTCTTACAGTGATTGAAAATGCATTGCTCTGAGGCGGGATGCTTCTTGTCATACGGGGCGAAAAGGTGACATCGACCCGCATTCCCTCGCGCAGATCACAGAGACATATCGGCAGTCGGAAGGAATTCAGGATAACGGTATTGTTATTTACGTTAAGCTGCAGCTGGTCTGTCGTGGTAATTCCGCTCTGCCATGGGACGGAATAGGAGATAAGGATATATCCGGTGTTGTTATTTGAGAAAAAAACCTCATCAATAACAGCGTTGTCAATCCGGAGAACATTACCCAGGGATACGATGGAACCTAAATTATCAGTGGCCATATCTAACCTCTTGAGAGACAAAATAGTCTTTTTTATCATTATATGACTGAAAAACCGAGAGGTGCGTCCGTGCAGCGACATATCCGAAGCGTTACAAAACTTAATTTTTATTAAAAATTTATTTATTTTTACACTATTTTAATTAGGTTTCTTATGCCAGAAAGTTTCCTGTTATTGAGCATCGAAAAATCCTTGCTATTAAATATTCTCTATGCTATAATAAAGGCTGTGGGTAATGACAAAAAATTAACAATACCGTCAAAACCCAGTAAATTCGCAGTTTTTAATGAATATGGAGGAGAAAACATGGCAAAGAAAATCGTTTTGGCAGGTGCATGCCGTACAGCCATCGGTACAATGGGCGGGGCCTTAAGCACAACTCCGGCAGCGGAGCTGGGTGCTATCGTTATCAAGGAAGCTTTAAACAGAGCGGGAGTTGCTCCCGAAGCAGTTGATCAGGTATATATGGGATGTGTTATCCAGGCTGGCCTGGGACAGAACGTGGCACGTCAGGCATCTATCAAAGCTGGTTTGCCTATCGAAGTTCCGGCTGTTACCATGAACGTTGTATGCGGTTCCGGTCTGAACTGTGTGAACCAGGCTGCACAGATGATTCTTGCAGGAGATGCGGATATCGTTGTTGCAGGCGGTATGGAAAACATGTCCATGGCTCCTTATGCAATCCCTCAGGGACGTTACGGATATAGAATGGGCAACGCAACTATGGTTGATACCATGGTGAACGATGCTCTTACAGATGCATTCAATCAGTATCATATGGGCATCACTGCAGAAAATATCGCAGAGCAGTGGGGACTGACCAGACAGCAGCTGGACGAGTTCGCTGCATGGAGCCAGCAGAAGACTGTTGCAGCTCAGGAAGCAGGAAAGTTTGATGATGAAATCGTTCCTGTAGAAGTTAAGAAGAAAAAAGAAACCATTATTTTCAATAAGGATGAAGGGCCTCGTCCGGGAACCACCGCAGAAGGCATTGCAAAGCTTCGTCCTGCATTCAAGAAAGACGGCGTCGTAACCGCTGCGAACTCTTCAGGAATCAATGACGGCGCGGCAGCAGTTGTGGTTATGAGCGAAGAAAAGGCAAAAGAGCTGGGCGTAACCCCTATGGCAACATGGGTAGCGGGAGCACTGGCAGGCGTGGATCCTACCATCATGGGAATCGGACCTGTTGCAGCAACCAGAAAGGTTATGGCTAAGACCGGAATGAATATCGATGATTTCGATCTGATTGAAGCCAATGAAGCTTTTGCCGCACAGTCTCTTGCTGTTGCACATGATCTTGGCATTAACAATGACAAGCTGAATGTAAACGGCGGCGCTATTGCGCTGGGACATCCCGTAGGAGCTTCCGGATGCCGTATTCTGGTTACTCTGCTTCACGAAATGGTTAAATCTGATGCTAAGAAGGGTCTTGCAACTCTGTGCATCGGCGGCGGCATGGGCTGCGCAACCATCGTAGAAAGAGACTGATATAGGCTTCTAAACTGAATGATTAGCGGACTTTGCGGTCTGCTAATCATTCGTTATGCACAGGGGTAGCTGAAAAATTCCCGTCATAAAAGACGGTGATATAGAAAGGATGAGTACTATGGAATACATTGTATATGAACAGAAGGGTTCCTACGCAGTTATCACCATCAGCCGTGAAAAAGCGCTGAACGCTCTGAATTCCCAGGTTCTTGATGAACTGAATGAAACTTTGGATGCTGTGAATCTGGAAGAGGTAAGATGTCTGATTCTGACAGGCGCAGGGGCAAAATCCTTCGTTGCAGGCGCGGATATCGGAGAAATGAGCACTCTGACCAAGGCGGAGGGCGAGGCCTTTGGTAAGAAGGGAAATGATGTTTTCCGTAAGCTGGAGACATTCCCGATTCCTGTTATTGCTGCTGTTAACGGCTTTGCACTGGGCGGCGGCTGTGAGATTTCCATGAGCTGTGATATCAGAATCTGTTCTGATAATGCAGTATTCGGACAGCCTGAGGTTGGCCTGGGAATCACACCTGGTTTCGGCGGCACACAGAGGCTGGCCCGTCTGGTTGGACCTGGAATGGCTAAGCAGATGATCTATACGGCAAGGAATATTAAGGCTGACGAGGCTCTGAGAATTGGCCTGGTGAATGCGGTTTATACACAGGACGAGCTTATGGCTGCTGCTGAGAAGATGGCGGCGGGAATTGCCAAGAATGCGCCGATCGCTGTGAGAAACTGCAAGAAGGCTATTAATGATGGTCTGGATGCGGATATGGATGAGGCGATTGTAATCGAAGAGAAGCTGTTTGGCGACTGCTTCGAGAGCTATGACCAGAAGGAAGGAATGGCTGCTTTCCTGGAGAAGAGGAAAGTGGAGAAGTTTTTGAATAAGTAAGGACTTAAGGGATTAAGGACTTAAGGGATTGGTTACCGGAAATCCGCCGGGAGGCTCAAGGCCTGCGGCCTTTCGCTATGCGGCTTCGCCGCATGTGGGCCGGATTGTAAAAACTGGTCGGTGAGCAAGCTCACCGCTCAGCTTTTACAATCCGGTCCACGCCCGGCTCAACTAAAACATATCTTGTAGGAGGTTTAATCAGATGAAGGTTGGTATTATTGGTGCAGGTACAATGGGTTCTGGTATTGCGCAGGCTTTTGCTCAGACGGAAGGGTATGAAGTTTTTCTGTGTGATATCAATGAGGAATTCGCTGCAAACGGAAAGAACAGAATCGCTAAGACTCTGTCTAAGAGAGTGGCAAAGGGTAAAATGGAGCAGGCTGCTGCTGACGCTATCCTTGCTAAAATCACAACAGGTGTGAAGACTATCTGCACAGATTGTGATCTGGTTGTTGAAGCTGCTCTGGAGAATATGGAAATCAAGAAGCAGACTTTCAAAGAGCTGCAGGATATCTGCAAGAAGGACTGCATCTTCGCTACTAATACATCTTCCCTGTCCATTACCGAAATCGGCGCTGGCCTTGACAGACCTGTTATCGGAATGCATTTCTTCAATCCCGCTCCTGTTATGAAGCTGGTTGAGGTTATCGCAGGACTGAACACACCTGAAAGCGTAGTGGAAACAATTAAGGAAATCTCCGTAGCTATCGGCAAAACACCTGTACAGGTTAACGAAGCTGCAGGTTTCGTAGTAAACAGAATCCTTGTTCCGATGATCAACGAAGCTATCGGCATCTATGCTGAAGGCGTTGCTTCCGTAGAAGATATCGACACCGCTATGAAGCTGGGCGCTAATCATCCCATGGGACCTCTGGCTCTGGGCGATATGATTGGTCTGGATATCGTTCTGGCTATCATGGAAGTTCTGGAATCCGAAACAGGCGATCCGAAATACCGTCCTCATACACTGCTTAAGAAGATGGTTCGCGGCGGACAGCTTGGACAGAAGACCGGCAAGGGCTTCTATGACTACAGCAAGTAAAATATCCCGCAGCAGATTACGGAACGGCGGGCAAAAGGCGCAGTAAGCGGCAGGGCTTATCCCCTGCGGGCGGCCGCCGGAGCCGGGATTCCCTGACTCAGGCCCGCTGCTTTCGCAATAATAAAGATAAAAACGGAGGAGTAAATAATCATGGATTTTACTTTAAGCAAAGAGCATGAGATGGCAAGAACTCTTTTCAGAGAATTTGCAGAAAAAGAAGTAAAGCCTCTTGCACAGGAGGTTGACGAAACAGAGGAGTTCCCCAGGGCTACCGTTGAAAAAATGGCTAAGCTTGGTTTTCTGGGAATTCCGGTTCCGAAGGAATACGGCGGACAGGGCTGCGATCCTCTGACCTACGCTATGTGCGTGGAAGAGCTTTCCAAGGTATGCGGCACCACAGGTGTTATCGTATCCGCCCATACATCTCTGTGCTGCGATCCTATCATGACCTATGGTACGGAAGAGCAGAAGCAGAAATACCTGGTTCCCCTTGCAAAGGGTGAAAAACTGGGTGCATTCGGCCTGACAGAGCCCGGCGCAGGTACTGACGCACAGGGACAGCAGACCAAGGCTTATCTGGATGGAGATGAGTGGGTGCTTAACGGATCCAAGATTTTCATCACCAACGGTAAAGAAGCTGACGTTTATGTAATTTTCGCTGTTACAAGCGTTGTTGAAGATAAGAGAGGCAGAAAGAAAAAAATGATTTCTGCATTCATCGTGGAAAAAGGAACTCCCGGCTTCTCCTTTGGTACCAAAGAAAAGAAGATGGGTATCCGCGGTTCATCAACCTACGAACTGATTTTCACAGACTGCAGAATCCCGAAGGAAAACCTGCTGGGAGCAGAAGGCAAGGGCTTTGGTATCGCTATGCATACTCTGGACGGCGGACGTATCGGTATCGCTGCACAGGCTCTTGGGCTTGCTGAAGGCGCTCTTAACAATACCATCGCTTATGTAAAAGAAAGAAAACAGTTCGGCAGAGCAATCGGCGCTTTCCAGAACACCCAGTTCCAGCTTGCAGATATGGCTACCAAGGTTGAATGTGCCCAGCTGCTTGTTTACAAGGCTGCTATGGCAAAGGCTACCCAGTCCGTATATTCTGTGGAAGCTGCAAAAGCTAAGCTGTACGCTGCAGAGGTTGCAATGGAAGTTACAACCAAGGCTGTTCAGCTGCACGGCGGTTATGGATATACAAGAGAATATGATGTTGAGCGTATGATGCGCGATGCCAAGATTACCGAGATCTACGAAGGAACAAGCGAAGTTCAGAGAATGGTAATCTCCGGAGCACTGCTGAAATAAGCTGCGGCACGACTGTTATCTTAAGAAAATTATAAACAAGGAGAGAAAATACAATGAAAATTGTTGTTTGTATTAAGCAGGTACCTGATACAAAGGGCGGCGTTAAATTCAAACCCGATGGTACGCTTGACAGAGCTGCAATGCTTACGATCATGAATCCCGATGACAAGGCAGGTCTGGAAGCTGCACTGAGACTGAAAGATCAATACGGCGCAGAGGTTACCGTTATCACCATGGGTCTTCCCAAGGCAGAAGAGGTTCTCCGTGAAGCTATGGCTATGGGCGCTGATAACGGAATCCTGGTAACCGACAGAGTTCTGGGCGGCGCTGATACATGGGCTACCTCCCAGACAATCGCAGGCGCTATCCGCAATCTGGATTATGACCTGATTATTACAGGCCGTCAGGCTATCGATGGCGATACCGCACAGGTTGGGCCTCAGATTTCCGAGCATCTGGGAATCCCGGTTATTTCCTATGCACAGAATATCAAAATCGAAGGCGAAAATGTTATCGTAGAGCGTCAGTTCGATGACAGATATCATGTCCTGAAAGCTAAAATGCCCTGCCTGATCACAGCTCTGGGCGAACTGAATGAGCCCCGTTATATGACACCCGGCGGAATCTTCGATGCATACAAGAAAGAAATCACCGTATGGGGAAGAGCAGATCTGAAGGATGTTGACGATTCCAACCTTGGTCTGAAGGGATCACCGACTCAGATCGCTAAGGCTTCTGATAAGGTAAGAAAGGGAGCAGGAGAGAAGTTTACCTTTGATACTCCTGATGAAGCAGCTTCCTTTATTACAGGAAAATTACAGGAAAAACACGTTATTTAATATTAATAGAAAAGTGTGGTGAATAAGGATGAATTTAGAAGAATATAAGGGAGTATTTGTCTTTGCACAGCAGGTTGATAACGTAGTAAGCGGAATCGCATTTGAACTGATTGGCAAAGGGAAAGAACTGGCAAAGGATTTAGGAACAGAAGTAACCGCAGTACTGATCGGTTATGAAGTAAAAGGACTGGCTGACGAGCTGGCTGCATATGGCGCTGATAGAGTAATCGTTGTTGACGATCCTGAACTGAAGGAATACAGAACAGAGCCTTATGCCCATGCACTTTCCTCTGTAATTGAAAAATATAAACCGGAAATCATGCTGGTAGGCGCTACCGCAATCGGCCGTGACCTTGGCCCCCGTGTTTCCGCAAGAATCCATACAGGTCTGACTGCAGACTGTACACAGCTGGATATCGGAGATTTCCCGTTAAATCCCATTCCCGGACAGGAGCAGAAACATAATCAGCTGTTAATGACCCGTCCTGCATTCGGTGGAAATACCATCGCTACTATCGCCTGCCCGAACTTCCGTCCTCAGATGGCAACCGTTCGTCCCGGCGTTATGCAGAAGGCACCCAAGGTAGAAGGCGCTAAGGCTGTAGTGGAAGAGTTTAATCCCGGCTTTACCCCGGACAACAAATATGTTGAAATCATGGAAGTTGTTAAATCCGTAGTTGATACCGTTGATATTATGGATGCAAAAATCCTGGTATCCGGTGGCCGTGGAGTTGGCAGCCCGGAGAACTTCAAGATTCTGGATGACCTTGCAGAAGCTATCGGCGGAACAGTAAGCTGCTCCCGTGCAGTTGTGGACGCAGGCTGGAAGCCCAAGGATCTTCAGGTTGGACAGACCGGTAAAACCGTTCGCCCCAACGTATACTTTGCAATCGGTATCTCCGGAGCAATTCAGCATCTGGCAGGTATGGAAGAATCTGACATCATTGTTGCAATCAACAAGGATGAGACAGCTCCTATCTTTGACGTAGCTGATTACGGCATCGTTGGTGATCTGAATAAGATCGTTCCGATTCTTGCCGATAAGATCAGGGAAGCAAGAGCTGCAAAATAATGCGGTGAACAACAATCGCCGCTCTACGGTTCTGGTATCACACCAGTTTTGCCGTAGGGCGGCGGTTTTTTATATAAAAAACAGTATTCTTTATTTTTCTTCTTATATTTCTCTTGGCTGCCCTGCATGGATGTAAAGTATTCCGTTTATCCGAATGGCTTTCTCCGGAGTCCCTGTTTTCTATTTATCAAATCATAATTTCACAGCTTCTTAGTTTCACGGCTTCATAGTTTCATTGCTCTATAGTTTCACAGCTTCTTAGTTTTATAGCTTCACAGCTTATAAAGTTCTGCTCTTTATCCGTTCAAGGAAATACATACTTTGTAATGTGTTCAAAACGGTTATTCTCCACATAATACACCGCCTGTTCTTTTGCAGAGTAAACAAAGGATACTCTGGTAGCCCATGCACCCTCCTGACGGACGGCATGAAGCAAAGTATATGCGTTGGATACCGAGAAATCATTTCCGCAGCAGTCCAATAACTGCAAAGCCCGCTCATACCGGTCATCACCCGGCACAATATAATTTTTTGTGCTTTCCGGATCTATCAGAGAATAATTCGTTATCAGGGAATATTTCTTATGTTCTTCCCGATATCCCAATCCCGGCTCGATTATCAAAACACGCCCATGGATATCTGACAGCAACGCCTGCATAGTGGCGTCCGGCGCATAGGTAATCTTTTTATCCCTTACAAGCTGAAGCGCGTCATCAAATGTAATCTGTCCTTTAATAAATTCTTCCGTCAAATCTGCAATTGTCATGCAGTCCGGTCCGGCCTGGTATTCCCCGCCAGGATTGCCGTGCACGTAAAGCAGCGTACCGACATTCCCATTTTTATTAATCCCATGATAAGAATGATAGGTTCCATCCGGACGTAAGATTCCAATATAAAAACGTTCCTCATCCATAATCACCTTATGCTTCCATGCAGAGAGGTCAATATCAAAATTAAAGCCTGTAATCATATCATTTCCATGATAAACAAATCTGGTACACATAATTGTTTCCTTTCATAAAGCCTGAGTAAACACCTCATAAATTCATTATAGATTTCCCTTTTATTCTACGGTTATTGGAATATTTTTTCTATATACAGTATGCTACCGAACCAATATGTATAAAAAAAGAGGCCGCGACTGGCAGCCTCCTTCAATTATTTTTGATATATGATTTTCCGGACAGTATATAAAGACAAACAGTATTTTTCAGTCAGACATTCAATGGAAACACCATTCCGATATTCCCTTTTGATTTGCTGATTACGTTGTTCCAGTTCCTGCCGATAGCCGGAAGCTTCTCCCCAACGTTTTTGCTGTTCCTGTTCTATTGGAATGTAGATGTAACCACCCTGAACATAGTTCTGCAGCTCTTTTACCAAAGTGTCCGGAAGAACAGATGTTGCGTTCAGATATTTCATGCAGGCTTCCTCCTTGATATTATAGTCAAGTTCCAAAAGCCAGCATTATTATTTTGCGACCATATCTACTCCATGCAACCGTCGCAATCTGCTGGCTTTGCATGGAGAAAAACTTTCTTCTTATTTTTTGTGTTGATACACATATAAACCCCTTCTTTCTTTATATACGGTTAAAAGCTAATGTAGCTTTAGTGTAGCATATTCTTTATTCCGTATCAACTAATCTCGGATTTTTGTGAGAACAGTAACTATATTTATTCATATATAAGATAATATATTATAAAACTAAAAAAAACCACCTGTTTTTGCCAAAATTTGTGCTCTTTGTTTCTTTTATATTATCTACTATAATTCAATAGTAAGTTGAATGCATTCACATTTTATGTCAGAAATAATCGTGCCGTGAAGAAACGGCACATGATTCAGGAAGGAGACTTTTCCAATGAAAAAAGCTATTGCGATGTTGCTGGCGGGAGTTATGACGTTATCTCTGACAGCATGTTCAGGAAATACAGCATCTGAAACAAACTCCGGCACAGGAGAAAATAATACGGCAGGAAGTACTGCGGCGATACAGGAAAGCACTGCTTCGCAGGGAGGCGAAGGCGGTGAAGCGGAAAATGGTGAGGTAGTGGAAATTACTGTTCAATCCTGGCAGTATGCCCTGGGAAATTATAAGGGATTTACAGAGGATGATGAATTGACGCAGGCAATTGCAGATGAATTTAATGCCACCCATCCCGGTATACATGCAACTGTAAAAATCATGAGACAGGAAGATCATTATAACGCATTGAAGGTTGATTTTGCAGCAGGCAGCGCACCTGATGTAATTGGTATTGCGCCTGGTGCAGACTTGGAACAGTATAAATCGCAGCTGGCTCCTCTGGCAGATTATGCATCACAAGATTTGGGCGAGGACTGGCAGGATAAGTTTACAGAAGCTTCATTTACGACAATTAAACTGTCCGGTGATGAAATCTATGCATTTCCCAGTGCGATGAGCGCGGCAGGAACCGTTTGGTATAACAATAAACTGATGACAGAAAACGGCGTGGAATCTTTCCCTGCTACCTGGGAGGAACTGCAGACTGCGGCACAGACACTGCGTGGTGCAGGACAGATTCCGCTTATGTTCGGCGGAAAAGACAACTGGCAGAATTATGATATGTTCATTACCATTATGGCAACCATCAACAAGGATCTCTGTAACGGAATTTTTGCCCTGGAAAATGAATGGACGGAAAGCGATGTGGTTAAAGCCTTTGATTATTATCAGAAACTGTTTACAGACGGAATTGTTCAGGACGGAGCCCTTTCTACAACTTTGTATAATGAAGGTTATTCCCAGTGGAAGGATGATGATGGAAATTCCACAATCCCGATGATTTTTAATGGTTCCTGGGATATGGGCTCTCTGAAGGCAGAAAATTCCTTCTATGAAAATTTCTCTTCCAATGATATTAAAGTATCAACCATGCCTTCTATTGAAGGCAAGCCTGGTGCAGTGCTGACAGCTCCCGACGTTGCCTGGGGTGTAAATGCCAACAGCGCTAATAAGGAAGCTGCATGGGAATTTGTAAAATGGCTTTGCTATGATATGCAGCAGGAAGTTGTTGACGGACTTGGCTTTTTCAGCGTATTGAAAGATGCTCCCAGTCCCACCGTGGATTTAACCGACGATTATAAAGCAGCTTATGATGTTATTTCCGCGGCTGCAGCATCGGACAATACGGTAGGCTTCCGCAGTTCTTTCTATACAAAGCTGAATGATGCGCTGTTTGATCAGCTGCAGCTGCTGGGAACCGGGGCTGCTACACCTGAAGAAGCAGCTGCTGCTATGGCTGAAGCGGCAGCAGGTATTTCCAAATAATAAGGCCGGTATCTTATTAATGCTCCGGACTGCCGCAAGGCGATAAGCGGGCGGCAGTCCTTTTTATGTCCTGCTACAACGGTTCAGGCTTTTTACAGTTAACAGTAACATTTTGATAAGTTTAAACTACCGACGGTTCTATTTTCAGGAGGCCGGAATAAATGATTAATTTTAAAAACAGTAAGAAAATCGGTTTTTTCTGTGTACTGCCATTAGTGCTCTTTGTGCTGGTATACATGGTTTATCCGATTCTGTATAATGTAAAAATCAGTTTTTATGACTGGAACGGCATCGATCCGGATATGACCTTCATCGGCATTAAAAACTTTACCGATATCTTTAAAGACAAGGTTTTCCGTGTTGTTTTAAAAAATTTCCTGCTTTTTGCCCTGTTCACAGTAACAATACAGGCAGTGCTGGGCTTCCTTCTGGCGGATTTATTTCAGAAAAAATTTTTAGGAAGGGATGTTTCCAAGGCTGTTCTGTTCATGCCGGCCATCCTTTCATCTATTATTATCGGTCAGGTTTTTTACAGACTGCTGGATCCCAATATCGGATACCTGAAAAATATTCTCAGCTTTTTCGGAGTCAGCGCACCGCTTTCCAACCCGAAGCTGGCTATCTGGGCAATTATCATCGTTAATATATGGCAGTGGACGGGATATTCCATGACACTTTATTATGGTTCCATGGCAGGAATATCTGAAGACCTGTATGAGGCAGCAAGAATTGACGGTGCCTCCCATTTCCAGATTCTGAGAAAAATAATGCTGCCGTTGGTGCGCGGAACTACATATAATCTGACCATTATCGGAGTTATCGGCGCGTTGAAGCAGTACGATTTGGTTGCATCCCTTACAGGAGGCGGCCCTGCCAATTCCACACAAACTTTTGCGACCTATCTGTATGAAGCGGCATTTACAAATTATGAACAGGGGTATGCGTCGGCTATTGCGGTGGTAATGTTCCTGATTGCAGGCATAATTACCGTCATACAGCTGCGGCTTTATAATTCTAAATCAATTTATTAGATCTGCGGCAGATATCTTGATGATTTGAAAGCGCGCCATAGCGCGCGGTTAGGAGCAAAGATGAAAAAATTACGGTTGGCAGGTGCCGTGCTTCGGTATCTGATATGTATTGCATGTGTTGCAGTCATTCTTCTGCCCATAGGGATTCTGGTGCATGGCTCCTTCCAGGGTGGAGGAATTCAGAACTATGTGGATATTCTTACAAAGTACCATATTCAGACGTATTTTATAAACAGTCTGATTATCAGTGTTTCGGTGGTAGTGCTGGTGGTGGTTCTGGATGTACTGGCGGGATTTGCCCTTTCCAAGCTGAATTTCCCGTTTAAAAACGGAGTGTATATTTTCCTGCTTTCGGCGCTGCTTCTTCCTGCAGCTGCCATCCTGGTTCCGGTTTTTCAGATAAATTCAAAGTTGGGCATATTGAATACTTATCTGGCAGTGATGGGGCCTTATGTGGTGCTGATAGCTCCATTTAATCTTCTTACGATAAAAAACGGGTTTGACGCACTCCCTAATACGGTATTGGAAGCAGCGCTCATAGATGGCTGCGGTATTATGAAAACGCTCTTCAAGATAGCGGTGCCCATGTGTAAGCCTGCTATTGTCATGGCAGTTATCTGGACTTTTCTTTCCAGCTGGAATGAATATATGATGGCATTTGTAATGCTTCGCAAGGAAGAAATTATGACAATCACAGTGATTCCCACCAAGTTCCAGTCAATGTATGGCGGTAATGTGGGAAAACTTTATGCAGCTCTTTTCATCATTCTGGTGCCGGGTATTGTCATATATCTGCTGATGCAGAAATTTATTGTAAACGGCCTGAATGCGGGAGCCGTGAAGGAGTAGCAGCCGATAGAAGACGGCTATTGGCATATATGAAAACATAGCAACAATCCGGTTATCTGAAATGTTACGAAAAAAGGAGATTACGAATGAATAGAGAAGAATTCAAGAGCAGAGTCTATGGCTGCTGGATGGGAAAGAATATCGGCGGTACCCTGGGTATGCCCATGGAATGGGAACGATGCAAAAATAACATTACATATTATACGCATGATCTTAATGGTGAACCGCTTCCCAATGACGATTTGGATATTCAGATACTCTGGCTGCTGGCGCTGGAGGATCGGGGCATCCATATAGATGCCAAGGATCTTGGTGAATATTTTAATGAATTTATGATTTTTACTCATGCAGAGTACGGGGTGGCAAAAACCAATCTGAGGAGCGGGTTCCAGCCGCCTGTGACAGGGAGCTTCAACAATGAGTTTAAGGACAGCTGCGGTTCCTATATCCGTTCTGAAATATGGGCGTGCCTGTTTCCTGGTAAGCCTGATTTGGCGGCTGAATATGCATTCCAGGATGCCATTGTGGATCATGGGGATGGTGAAGGTGTATATGCGGAGGTGTTCATTGCCGCTATGGAGAGCGCGGCATTTTATCTCAGGGATATCAGAAAACTGATTGAAATAGGGCTTTCCTATATTCCGGAGGGCTGTGCGGTAAGCATCGGTGTGAGAAAAGCCATGGAAACCTTCGATTCCGGTATGGATGAAGAGGAAACAAGAGAATATATCATGCAGAACTTTATTGGTCATCTTGAGTGGCACTATATTTCTGAGGAGGATGAGAAGAAGGGCTATCAGAATGGAAAAATGGGTTGGGATGTTCCTTCTAATCTCATGATCATTATCTATGGCCTGCTTTTTGGCGGCGGGGATTTTGAAAAATCAGTTCTGACAGCTGTCCATTACGGAGAAGATACGGATTGTACGGCAGGAACCATCGCGTCTCTCTTTGGAATCATGTATGGCATTGATTTCTTTGAGGCAAAATGGATTGATCCAATCGGACACGGAATTGTAACCTGCAGCATTGATCCCTTCCGGATGGCAGGAAGGATTCCTTCCACGGTAGAGGAACTGACCGACAGGGTTCTGGCGCTTAAGGAAGTGGCCTGGAAAGAGCTGGCGTTGACAGAAGCTACGGCAGAAGATGAAGAAATTTTCTATGCGAAGCCTTATTTCAGAAATATTTTTGATGAAATGAAGACTGTAAAGTATGAATTTCCCTACCTGAATGTACGTGTGGATTATTGCGGTGATCCGGTGATTAATGCAGAAGAACCGAAAAAAATCAGGTTTATTCTTTCCAACACGTCCAAATCGGTGACTTCGGATAGATTGAATGTTTACCTGTATAATCGGGATGGATGTACGGTGAGTCCACAGAACGAAGCTTCTGTATTTCTCACTATGGCACATATGGGAGCCGGTATCAAGGAGGTGGACTTTGAGATAAACGTAGAGGGTCCTCTAAAGCCGCTATACCGTTTCGTAGCAGAATTTACCTTTGAGGAAAGCAAAAACAGACGGGTAATGCATGTACCAGTGGTTCTTGTCAGTGAAACCGGAACAGTCAGGGATGTGAAGTGGGAGAAAAAGGGCCCCCGTTCTGTAAATAATCTTCCCAGAGTATAGTCGTTATAAAATTAAATTATAAAAAACAGGAGGAGACTTCGTAACAGTTTGTTTCCGCCTGAAAGGTTATAAAACTCCGGCAGGAAAGCATGGACAGTCAGGCTTTCCCATCCGGAGTTTTATGATGCGCTTTTATCTGGGAGGGTGAGATTCCATGGTATTTTTTGAAGGTATTGCGGAAATGCCTGATATCTTCATAGCCCAGCATGTGAGCTGCTTCATAGATTTTACAGTTGGCGGCGATCAGTTCGGCGGCCTTATCCATTTTCAGCTTGGTGATGTAGGAAATATAGGTCTGCCCTGTTTCGCGCTTAAACAGTGTGCTGAAATAAGAGGGATTCACATAAAAATAGCTGGCGATGGTATTCAGGGAAAGATCTTCCATGATATGGTTGGTGATGAACTGGAGGACCTCCTGAATTTGAAAGCCGGTATTGGAACGTGTCAGATCAAAGTTGTCCAGTGTGTAAATCAGCCAGGTACAGAACCAGTCCTCAAGCTGGGAGGCTTGAGTTATACTGAGTATTTCATGTACCTCAAGGCCGGATTTAATACGCTTCAGCTTCAGGCCATACATATCAAACAAAACATATTTAATACTGGAATAAAGGATGATCAGATCGTATTTCATGTCATCCAGCTCATAATTCAGCGCCCGGCATTCAGCAAACCATTGGCGGGAATACTGCAGTGCATTGCTTCCTTCCCTGAACTGAATGTCTGTCCGTATGGAACGTTCGATTTCCATGAGCTTTTGGGGCTTTAGCATCTGTCCCGGAGGGCTGGAAATCTCTTCAAAAATGGCACAGGGCCGTTGATAGGAATTTACATAATATACTTCACAGGCCTCCAGAAAGGAGGAGGTAAGGCCGGCCAAATCATGATGGATCACCCCAAGACAAAACATGGGAAGGCTGTCTTTTCCGGATTGGATTCGCTCTATCAGCAGCTGCCGGTTTCGCTCAAGCTGCGTGAAATTTCCGGTGGGCTCAAACAGGACAAACAGAAACAACGGAATACTGTCATTATAATAGCAAAAAGAAGAATGGAATAAGTGTGTAAGCAGGCGGCAGAGGTTTAACAATTCAGGCGTCTTTTTTTGTCCCCGCAGAAGGCAGACAGTAAAGCTGAAGCCGGATAAATTGGGTATAGTAAGGCCGGCTCCCGGATTTATATGGCTCAGGAAGGAAAGACGTTCCAGAAAGGCCTGACTTTGGGCATAGGAAACAAATTCCTTATTTTTTACAGGAAGAAATGCCTTGTCGTATAAGAGGGGAAGTACCAGCTCCCGCAGGTCTGTGCTGCCATCATAAACCAGTGCGGGAATGTGAGTATGCTGGGAGGACAGCAGCCGAAACCAGGAATGTGCGTCCTGATCGGGGCAGGAGCGGACATCCAGCAGAAAGGCGGAGGGAGAACCTTTGGGAAAAATCGCTGCAGGGCCCTGAAGAGGACCGGCATTTTCCACGTAAAGCTTATCCCCAAGGTACAGGGAGAGAAGCACTGTGATTTCCTCCGCCAAAGTATCAGAAGGGGTGAAAAGCAGAAGATAATACATGACACAATTCCTTTCAGCAATTATGATTAGTCCTTTTTTATAATAGCGTAGATAACTGGACAGTTATGCTTTTTTCACCCTGGTATTTTCTAAAGCGTCGCCTGTAATTTCCTGGCCGCGTATGATCTGGCGGATGGACTGGAACAGGTACGGCTTTAATTCCTGTATGGGCACGGGCTCCTCATATAAAATGGAGCTGTAGCAGGTGGAGCCGGTAAGCTCTATGATTAGATAAAGCATGACCTCAGGGTTCCGGTAAAGCTTGTCTGACGCTTCATTTTCGAATACGGAGGTATACAGCTCATGGAAATCAAAATCAGAGCTGTCAGAGGAATGAAGCAGTTCATTTTTAAAGATCCCCCAGCTTAAATTTTTGGAAATAAACCGCAGAAGGATCTTGTCTTCATTAAACTGCTCCAGAATATGATCCACCAGGAAAATTATTTTATCCTCCAGCAGCGTAATGTCCGTCTGATGGAGCGCCTCCTCCGCTTTTGTGAAAACCTGGCTGGCCTTATGGGCAATCAGTTTGTTGCGGATGTCATATTTGTCCTTGAAATAGAGATAAAAGGTTCCCTTAGCCACTCCTGCCCGATCCACAATATTGGAAATGGTGGTGTCTGTAATTCCTTTACTGGTGAACAGCTCGAATGCGGTATTTAATAGCGCGTCTTTTTTCTGTTTCTTATTCCGTTCCGCTTTTCCCATAGGCCATAACTCCCTGCCGTTTTTTATTTCCCTTATTATAAGGCAGATTCCTTCAAATGAAAATGCTTTACAGAAAAAAAGGGACTGCCGGGGCAAAAGGACCGCGGCACTGTAATATCCATGCAGAGAAGGGCCGGAGGGATAATGCGTCGGGTGGAAAACGGTAAATATCAGGCTTTATAGTTATTTAATAATTTAAAATATTGACCAATGGTCATTAAAATGATATAACAATACAGGTAAACAAAAATGACCAATGGTCATATAATGATAAAAAACAGAGGTGCAGGGAATGGATAGGTTTGGAAGGAGAATTGTGGCTTTAAGGATTCCGATCCTGATAGCGGCGTTAGTGTTGTTGGTGCCGTCCGTTATCGGCTATGCGAAAACACGGGTGAATTATGATATTTTGTCTTATCTTCCCGGTGATATTGAGACGATGGCGGGGCAGGATATTCTGACGGAGGAGTTTGGAACAGGCGCCTTTTCCATGTTTGTGGCGGAAGGGATGACGCCAAAGGAAATTACGGAGCTGAAGAATGAGATTGAGCAGGTGGAGCATGTAAAGAAGGTTATCTGGTATGATACGGCCATGGATATTTCGGTTCCCATGGAGATGCTGCCGGATGAACTGTATGAGGCGTTTAATCATGGGGACAGTACTTTGATGGCCATTATTTTTGATGATACGACTTCTTCGGATGCGACGATGAAGGCCATTGAGGAGATACGGCGGGTTGCGGACAGAAACTGTTTCCTGAGCGGAATGTCAGCGGTGGTCACGGATACAAAGAATCTGTCGGAAAAGGAAGCGCCGGTTTATGTGTGCATTGCTGTTCTGCTTTCCTGCCTGGTGCTGTCCCTGACCATGGATTCCTATCTGATTCCTTTTTTGTTTCTGCTGAGCATAGGGATGGCGATTTTATATAATCTGGGAACCAATGTGTTCCTGGGGCAGATTTCCTATATTACCAAGGCGTTAAGCGCGGTGCTTCAGCTGGGAGTAACTATGGATTATTCCATCTTCCTCTGGCACAGCTATCAGGAGCAGCAGCAGACCGGTACGGGTAAAAAGGATGCCATGGCAAAAGCGATCGCGGCAACCATTACCTCAGTGGTGGGCAGCTCCATTACTACGGTGGCGGGCTTTCTGGCGCTTTGCTTTATGAGCTTTACCCTGGGGCTTGATTTGGGAATCGTGATGGCAAAGGGTGTTGTGTTCGGGGTAATTGCCTGCATCACCATACTGCCGTCCATGATTCTTGTTTTCGACAGGGCGCTGGAAAAAACAAGGCACAGGGCAGTGCTGCCGGAGCCGAAGGGAATCGGCGCATTTATTACTAAGCACTACAGGGTGTTTGCCGTACTTTTTGTTGCGGCTCTGATTCCGGCAGTGTTCGGCTATACGCATACGAAGGTTTATTATAACCTGGATGAAACGCTTCCCAAGACACTCCCCAGCATTGTGGCAAATGATAAGCTGAATGCGGAGTTTGATATGAATGCCACGCACATGCTGTTGGTAGACGGCGATGTTTCACCAAAGGATGTCCGGCATATGACGGAGGAGCTTGAGAAGGTGGACGGCGTAAAATGGGTGCTGGGGCTGAATGCCCTGAAAGGGACGGCGCTTCCCGGAGAAATGGTGCCGGCTGAGCTTACAGAGACCCTGGAGGATGAAAACTGGCAGCTTTTGCTCATTGGATCTGCTTATAAGGTGGCATCGGATGAGGTGAACGCTCAGTGCGATACGCTGAGCGCAGTGAGTAAAAAATATGATCCCGGCGCGATGCTGGTAGGAGAAGCGCCATGTACCAGGGATTTAATCCGGATTACGGATCATGATTTCAGCACGGTAAGCATTGTTTCCATCGGGGTTATTTTTCTCATCATCCTGCTGGTATTCAAATCCCTCACACTTCCGGTAGTCCTGGTGGCGGTGATAGAACTGGCGATATTTATCAATATGGGAATCCCCTATTATACGGACACGGCCATACCGTTTATCGCCTCCATCGTAATCGGAACCATACAGCTGGGCGCCACAGTGGATTACGCCATTCTGATGACCACAAGATATAAAAGCGAGCGCCTGGGCGGGGCGGATAAGGCGCAGGCGGTTTCCGTGGCCTGCCAGACCAGCGTAAAATCCATTATGGTAAGCGCATTGTCCTTCTTTGCGGCCACCTTTGGCGTCGGGCTTTATTCCAATATTGATATGATAAGTTCCCTGTGCACCCTGATGGCAAGAGGCGCGCTGATAAGTATGGCATCGGTTATTTTTATTCTTCCTTCCATGCTGATGGTATTTGACGCGCTGATCCGGAGGACTACCTGGGGAATGAAAACAAACAAAGCAGAAAAGGAACAGGAGGCTTCACAGGCATGAATAGAATAAAAAGAAACGGATATCAGAAAATACTCAGTCTTACCCTGAGCGCATCGCTGCTGCTTGGCCTGACAGGGTGCGGGGCGCAGAAGGCGGAGGAAACCGCTGCTACAGCTTCGGAGGAAGAGGCGCTGCTGACAGAGGCGCTGAGCAGTCAGGGAGCGCCTTCCCACAGTGCGGAAACGGGAAAGGAGGAGACCGTTTATGTTCTGGCGGACGCTTCCGGCGGCGTGGAGAAGATCATTGTAAGCGACTGGCTGAAAAATAAGGACGGTGACAGTACCCTGCAGGATGCATCGGATTTACAGAATATCGAGAATGTCAAGGGCTACGAAACATTTGTCTCAGATGGGAAAAACGGGCTTACCTGGCAGGCGGACGGAGCCGATATTTACTATCAGGGAAGTACGGAAAAACAACTGCCTGTTGCGGTGAAGCTTACCTATAAGCTGGACGGAAAAGAAGTAAAGCCGGAGGAAATCGCGGGAAAGAGCGGACGGGTGACCATCCGTATGGATTACGAAAATAAAGAAACGAGAACCGTTGAAGTAAACGGCAGAAAGGAAGAAATACATATCCCCTTTGCCATGCTGTCCGGTATGCTTTTGCCCCAGGATACCTTTTCCAATATCGAAGTTACCAACGGCCGTCTGCTGTCGGAAGGAAATAACAGCATTGTGGTGGGGATCACTTTTCCGGGGCTGAAGGAAAGCCTGAACTGGGAGGAACTTAAAAAAGATTTGTCAAAGGCGGAGAAGAAACAGGCGGAGGAGGAGCTTGCCATTCCGGATTATCTGGAGGTCAGCGCAGATGCTGAAAATTTTTCTCTGGGAATGACTATGACAATAGCCATGAGTGACATGCTTTCTGATTTTTCCCTCGCGGATTCCCTGGATCTGGAGGAAATGAATGATTCCATGAATGATCTGCAGTCCGCATCCAATGAACTGAAGGACGGGACCTCCGATTTAAAGGACGGCAGTGCAAAGCTGAAGGAAGGGACGGACAGTCTGGCAGATGGTGTGGTAAGCCTGAAGGACGGCGCCGGGAGCCTGAAGGAGGGAACCGGGGAGCTGTATGAAAAGTCCGGAGAACTGGACGAAGGCGCTGCAAAACTGGAGGAGGGCGCATCTTCACTGGCAGAGGGAGCAGATAAGCTCAACAGCGGCGCTTCCTCCTTAAGCGACGGGGCAGGAAGCCTGAAGGACGGCACCCACAGCCTGGTAGAGGGAACCGGCAGCCTGATGGACGGCGCCGGAAAGCTGGATGCCGGAGCGGGGGCCCTGCAGGAAGGAATTGCCGGTGTTAATAATGGTATTTCGGCGTTGAAAACGGCCATGGAAACCGGAAGCGGCGACCAGCCGCCGATCCTGGGCAGTTCCGAGGCAATCGCGCAGAACATGGGAACATTATATGAAAAGGTAATCGCCTATTTTGATACCTATGAAAAGGATTTGGCGCCCGTAATCCAGATGATAGAAGAGCAGATGAGTCATGCAAATGGAGCCCTGGAGACCGCCCAGGCTAATCTGGATGCCGCCAGATCCCGGTGCAGCCAGGCTCAGGCCGATCTGGACAATGCATGTCAGCCTTCCACGGAAGAGGTGGAGGTAGTGACCGGCCGCAGTGTGGAAAGTGTCAGCGGCAACGATATTGTATCGGTGGACACTCAGACGAAGGAGGTGGCAACCATCTCTGCGGACGCGGTATCGGGGGCGGTGGAAAGCTACCGGGAGGCCGTCAGGGAGGAGGCTGTCTATGAAGCACAGGTTTCCGCTTACAGCGAACAGCTGAACCAGCTGGAGGAGGTGTATCAGGTGGTTCAGGGCCTGAGCAGCGATGCGGTGCAGAAAGCGACGGACATTGTTACTATCAAGCAGTATTGCGCTCAGCTGAGTGCCGGAACCCAGGCTCTTTATGCGGGCCTTGGGCAGGTGGACGGCGGGTTAACGCAGCTGGCGGATCAGGAAAAAGGGGTTCCCGCCCTGGTTGCGGGCGCCAATGCTCTGAAGGAAGGGACCGCAGGCGCAGTATCCGGCGCCCGGGAACTCAATGAGGGCGCCAAAAAGCTGGATTCAGGAGCCGGGACGCTGAAGGGCGGCCTGGATGAACTGAAAAACGGAGCCGCTACGCTTTCTGCAGGCAGCGGTACTCTGAAAACAGGAACCACACAGCTGAAGGAAGGCACTGCCCGGCTGGTGGAAGGGACAGGAAAGCTGGATGAAGGAGCGCTGACGCTCACCGACGGAGTGGATACCCTGGAAAACGGCGCGCATTCCCTGCAGGAAGGGGCGCTGGCGCTGGACGAAGGCGCAGGAACCCTGAAGGATGGCATGTTCCGCTTTGACGAAGAAGGAATCAGTAAGCTGACGGATATTTTTGGAGATAATACAAAAATCGTGACGGACCGTCTGAAGGCTGTGGCGGATTCCGGAAAGGAATACAAGACCTTTACCAGGCTGCCTGAGGGAATGGACGGTAGCGTGAAATTCATTATTAAAACAGCAGAGGTCAAAGCGGACAGCTGACCCGCCTGCTATGATCTTCCGAACCGCCGGTTGCGGTTCACTTTTACTCCATCGTGAGGGATTTGCGCCGGATGCGCAGAAAACTGCAGGTTGCACTGCCGCAATTATCGGTTCCTCAACCGTACCTTGCGTGCCGGGCAATGACAAATACGATATTCTGACTGTATAGCACAGCCGGAAGATGCCAGATGTAACGGCGCTTCCGGCTGATTTTATATTAAAGCGGGGGACATTGTATGTAGCAGTTAAAATGAAGAGAATAAATCTGTTTTTTACTGCCTTTTTTAGACAGTAAAATTTACAATGACAACATACATGTGTATGTATATCAGGAGGAGGAACATGTCAGAAAAAATAATTGAAGTATCCGGGCTGCAAAAATCCTATAAGGAAAACCATGTTTTGAAGGATGTCAGTTTCACTATTGATAAAGGGAGTATTTTTGCTTTGCTTGGTTCCAATGGTGCAGGAAAAACGACAGTTATCAAAATTCTTTCCACACTATTGAAAGCAGACGGCGGCAGGGCTGTTGTTAATGGATTTAATGTGGCGACGAATGGCGGCAATGTACGTGAGTGTATCAGCCTGACAGGGCAGTTTGTGGCGGTAGATGAAGTTTTGACAGGCAGAGAAAATCTGACGCTTATCGGACAATTGAAACGTCTGCCAAACCTCAAAAGCACCGTAAACGAGTGGCTGTCTTTTTCGAGATTGGAGGATGCAGCCAACAAAAGAGTCTCCACCTATTCGGGGGGGATGCGGCGCAGGCTTGATATAGCTATGAGCCTTATGGGAAACCCAAATGTACTTTTTCTTGATGAACCTACAACAGGGCTTGACCCACAAAACCGTATTGCCATGTGGGATTTGGTAAAGGATTTAGCAAGGACAGGAACAACTGTATTTCTCACAACACAATATTTAGAAGAAGCTGAATTTCTCGCTGATGATATTGCTATTTTACATGACGGTAAAATCATTGCAGAGGGCACGCAGAGGTATCTTAAAGAAATATTGCCGGAGAGAGGGCTGAGGCTTGTTTTTGAAAGTGAGGCTAAAGCCGGTTCAGCGATAAAGCTCTTAAATGAAAATGGAATTTTTGCCGACAGTATAGAACAAAACCTGCCTTCATTAGAAGATGTATTTTTAACACTGATTGATGAAAAAAAGGAGAAAAACCAATATGAAAAAATTTAGTAGAAAATTATTCCCCGATTCATGGGTTATGTTCAAACGCTGTTTAATTATATCATTGCGTAATCCTGAAACACTCCTGACGGCAACGCTGATACCATTTTTCTTAATTCTTTTATTTGGCACGGTCTTTGGCAGCATATCCGATGTAGGGGATTTTAATTACATTGATTTTATTGTGCCGGGAATTATTTTTCAAAGCATCGCCCAGGCCTCTCAATATTCGGCAATGAATGTTGCAGCGGATATGACAAAGGGTATCATAGACCGCTTTCGCTGTATGTCTGTTTCAAAATCTGCTGTGTTGATTGGCCATACAGGGGCTGGAGTGATGCGGGGAATTATTTCAAACATTGTTATTATGGCAACAGCTCCCATTCTTGGCTTTAGGCCGCAAGCAGGGTTTGTGGATTGGGTTTTGGTTATAGCGCTCCTTTTGCTGATAAATATTACATTTACGCTGATCGCTGTACTTTGTGGGACGATTTCAAAGTCGGTAGAAGGGGCAACCGGACTATTGTTCCCCCTTTTTATTTTACCTTTTACGAGTTCGGGATTTGCTCCTGTTGACACTATGCCAAGAGGTATTGGCAGGTTTGCTTCGATACAGCCTATGACACCGATGATTGACAGCTTGAGAGCCCTGACCCTTGATTTGCCTTTGGGGAATAGTTTAATGCTGGCACTTACATGGTGCATAGTATTAAGTGTTGTGTGTTTTGCTGTGTCAATGCGGACATTCAACCGTAAATAAGCATAACGGTAAATTATTAGCCAAGCCTTGCTGCATTGTGTTTAAAGTAAAAAATTGCCGGAGTAATTTCCTGACAACAAAAAATGTTTATTAAAATATTATATGATATTATTGCGTTATAAATTTCAGTATGCTACAATCGGATCAAGCAATGAATTCAACATATCTGTTCATCTTTTAAGATTCTATGCCGTACTGTCTCAGCGATTCCGCTGACAGGCCGGTATCTGCACGCAGTTTCGCGTGTGCATGAATGCATATGCCGAGGAAAATCCCATAGGAACGGCAGAGAGATTGCCCGGGCCATGAGGAAGATACATCCCGGTTACGTATGCGTGATAATGCATGAACTCCTTGCTGACAAATGAATAAGCAGGGAGAGCAAAAGGCATAGTTCTCTCTGCGGAAAAAGAAAGAGAGGAATGCCTATGAACCTTATAACAACAGGGGATACTTCTACCCAATTGCTGCCCCGGAACTATCAGTTTAACCTGAGTGATTTCGCTTTGTTTTTATCCGTGATGAAGAACAAGACGGCCTATGAATGCACCCTGAGTATTATTCTGGATGAACCGGAGCTGAAGCTGGCTGAGGTAGAGGTGGAGCAGGTAGTACTTAACAAAAGCGGGAAACGGGCTATCCGGCTGGATGCCTGGGCACGGGATACGCTTGACCGCCGTATTAATACGGAAATGCAGAATGAAACCGAAACGGATGATGTCAGGCGAAGAGCAAGATTTTATCAGGGTTTGCTGGATACTCCGGTTTTAAAATCAGGAAAGATGACAAAATATAAGCATTTGCCATCGACTATTATCATTTTCATTACGCAGGAGGATATTTTTGGACGGGATTTGGCTGAATACACATTTACTGAACAGTGTGAAGAAATTTCCGATTTGCCGCTGGATGACGGCACGAAGAAAATATTCCTGAATATGACCAGCAGGAATGGCCGTCCTAAGCTGATAAGCCTGTTGCAGTATATGAAAAATACGACGATTGATAATCCTGAAATCATAGTAAAGGATAGACGGATTGTCACGTTGGATGAAATTGTAAATGAAGTGAAGCAATCGGAAGAATGGGAGGCTGTAAAGATGAATATTCTTGAGATTGGAATTGAAAAGGGCAGGCAGGAAGGGCTTAAACAGGGAATCCGTGCAATGGTACAGGATAATCTGGAAGAGGGTGTGGAAGAAAAACGCATTTGTGAAAAGCTTCAGAAGAACTTTTCGCTGACCCGGGAAGCTGCGGAAGAAGAACTGCGCAGTTTCATGGAGGAAAAAGCAAAGAATCAGGAAGAACAATAGCAACTGACAAATAAGATATGCTGTTTCACATTCCCTGTAATAAAGAGGATCCGAAGAGACTGGAAGGCAGTTTCTCCGGATCTTTTTCTCTTTTCCGGCCGCTTAGTAACAGCTGAGAAAACTTAGCGGTTATCCCATTTCTTTGCGTTCCCTCCATCCCCCACATTTCACAGTATACGTCCAAACGCCGATATGCTATAATGACCAGGTACAAACACGAAAGAGGTGGCGGAATTGGCAAAACAAAAAGAAATAAAAACCAATGCCATGCGCATTCTGGACCGAATGAAAATCCCCTATACCCACTACACCTATGAATGCGGCGAATTTATTGATGGCATACAGGTTGCGGATATGCTGGACCTTCCTCATGAAAAGGTATACAAGACTCTGGTTACCCAAAGCCCGTCCAAAGAATATTTTGTATTCGTGATACCCATAGAAGCGGAGCTGGATTTGAAGAAGGCGGCCAGGGCTGCGGGCCAGAAATCCGTGGCAATGCTCCATGTAAAGGATATCAATACTGTTACAGGATACATCCGCGGCGGCTGCACCGCAGTGGGGATGAAGAAACAGTATAAAACACTGATAGAAAAAAGTGCGCAGTCCCTGCCTTCCGTAATTGTAAGCGGAGGCCGCATCGGTTCCCAGATTGAACTGGATCCGGCAGATCTGGCAAAAGCGGCGGCAGCGGAATTTGCGGATATTATTGTTGGCTGAGACTGGACGGCGGACGAAGTATCGGACAGCGTCCGGAGAATCCTGAAAGGAGGAAATGCAGTGGCAAAGAAAGCGAAAACCAGGGAAGATAAGTTGAAGGTTTGGGAAAAGAAGATATCCAAAAAACTGGATTTTCTTATTGTGGGAATTTTTTTCCTGATATTTGCGGCAACGGCGGTGAACGAAACACTGGAAGCAAAAGGGATGACCCTTCGGGGCCTTCTGTCTGAAGTCAAATTTCCCGGAAAAAGCTGACAGGGCATCCTGCCTGATAAGCGGAAGGATGACGGAGTATCAAGCCCGGTATACATTAAGCGGAGGAAAATCCTCTGTTTGTCAGAGGCTGGCATTTTGCTCCGCAATACAAGGAGGTAACACAGTTGAGTGAGAATAAAAATATCATGGAGTACGAAACGGTAGAGCTGGATGATAAGGATGACGCTCTTGTCATCATAGATCAGACAAAGCTGCCGGGAAAAACGGAGATTATCCGTCTGAAAACTGCACAGGAAATGTGGGATGCCATTTATCTTCTGAAGGTACGCGGCGCCCCGGCCATTGGCGTGGCGGCGGCTTTTGGCATTTACCTTTTGGCCAAGCAGATAGATACGGCGGATTACAGCACTTTTCTTGCCGAATTCAGAAAACAGAAGGAATACCTGGATTCGTCCCGCCCCACCGCGGTAAATCTGTCCTGGGCGCTGAAGCGTATGGAAAAAATTGTGACAGACAATGGGGATAAATCGGTGGAAGAAATCAAGCGGCTTCTGAAAGCGGAAGCGGATGCCATCAAGGCAGAGGATATCCGGGTATGCAAAACCATCGGGGAATTCGGCCTTACCCTTGTGAAGCCCGGCGACGGCATCCTCACCCACTGCAATGCGGGACAGCTGGCTACAAGCAAATACGGAACCGCCACAGCGCCTATTTATCTGGGAGAGGAAAGAGGCTATCACTTCCGTGTTTTTGCGGATGAGACCCGTCCGCTGCTGCAGGGAGCCAGGCTGACCAGCTATGAGCTGCATTCTTCAGGTGTGGATGTGACCCTGATCTGTGATAATATGGCGGCCACCGTAATGAAAAACGGCTGGGTAGACGCTGTTTTCGTAGGCTGTGACAGAGTGGCCCGTAACGGTGATACCGCTAATAAAATAGGCACTTCTTCGGTGGCGATTGCTGCGAATTATTATAACGTGCCTGTCTATATCTGCGCACCTACCTCTACCATTGATATGAATACGGCCACAGGCGCGGATATTCATATTGAAGAACGCCCTGCAGAGGAAGTCACACAGATGTGGTACCGGGAACGCATGGCGCCGGAGGGCGTAAAGGTATATAATCCTGCATTCGATGTGACGGATCACAGCCTGATTGCAGGAATCGTAACGGAATATGGCATTGCACGGGAGCCCTATGAGGAATCCTTCCGTGAAATTTTTGCTAGAAAAGAAAATGCGGAATATGATTGAATATGGTAATTATATTGACAACAGGGGCGTGCTGGGAATAGTCCGCCGCGCCTGTAATTATGTGGATGCCAGGCTGGTGGACCACGGGTTCCGGGTAGCCTGTATCGTATCCAGGATACTTGCCAGGCTGGGCGGCTATACGGAAAAGGAAATGCGGGATATCTGCATCCTGGCTCTGTACCATGATATCGGCGCTTATAAAACGGAAGAAATCAGCCGGATGCTGGAATTTGAAACCAGAAATATGCAGGAACACTCCATTTATGGTTATCTGTTCATTAAGTATTTTACGCCTTTGCAGGAAGTGGCTCCGGGGGTCCTGTTCCATCATACCACCTGGAGCAGGCTGCAGGAGCTGCCCGGCGTCGGCCCGGAGAATAAGAGGCTTGCCCAGATCATGTACATAGCGGACCGGGCGGATGTGTGCCTGGAGGAAGAAGGCTGCAGCTATCAGGAATTTGCACGACGCCTTTTGGCCGGACGGGGAGTGAGATATTCTCCTGAAATAGCGGATATTGTGCTGGCGGAGGATTTCCTGGAGCTTTCCTCCGAAAGGGAGGCCTGGGAAGCTGAATTATGGGAAAAAATCTGGAAGGTTCCCTTCACAAAGGAAGAGATAAGAAAATATCTGGACATGGTGATTTATACCATTGATTTCAGAAGCAGGCATACTGTGACCCATACCATGACCACGACCAGCATCAGCTATGAGCTTGCAAAGAGGATGGGGCTTAAGGGCAGGGCACTGAGTGATATTTATTTCGGCTCCCTGCTTCATGATCTGGGAAAAATCGGCATACCCGTGGAAATCCTGGAATTCCCCGGGAAGCTGAGCCCTCAGGCCATGCGGATTATGCGCACTCATGTGGAGCTTACCGGCCTGATCCTGGGCCCTGATGTGGAAGAAAAAATACGGAAAATTGCCATGAGGCACCACGAAAAGCTGGACGGATCCGGCTATCCCCTGGGACTGACGGCCATGGATCTCAGCCTGGAGGAAAGAATTGTGGCTGTCGCAGATATCGTCAGTGCGCTTGCAGGGACAAGAAGCTACAAGGAGGCCTTTTCTAGGGAGCGTATTGTGGGAATCATCGGCAAGATGAAAGAGGACGGCCTCATTGACGGCAGCATTGTGGATGTTATGACGGATAATTTTGACGATATCATGGGAAAAACAGGAGTGCGCTGTCAGCCGATTATGGATATGTATCAGGATATCCAGAGGGAATACCAGGAACTTGCCGGCTATATGGAGGGTGACTGGAACGGCCGACATCATAAGCGGGCAACAGCTGCTAACGACGCTTGACGTAACAGTTGAGGCAGGTCTGTGCATTTACTGTGCAGACCGTGAGAAAGCATGGCGGCGGCAGGCATCCGCCCCTCGCCGAAGGCGACTTTTAATGGGCGGATGCAGTAACAGTTCGGCCGAAGGCCGAACTGTTACTGCTTGACAGATGGAAAGCGCTGTGATAGGATGTTAAAAATCCCGGGCCGCATACAGTAACGGATTTTATACTGTCAGATTTTTGCAGCGGCGGGAAAAGGAGATTACCAATGACACTTACAGCAGAAACCGATAAGATTACAAGGCGAATCAACTCTGTACAACTGGAACCGATGAAACATTGTACAGAGGTTAATCATTAGGCAGTAACGGTTCATCGGAAGAAACGGAACAGATGCAGCAGTATACACACGGTATGCCCCGGAATATGGGGCGGCGTGTGTCTGGTTTGTGTACCGGTTTTCTCCGAAGATACCCGTGCCGCTCCTTTTTTACGGAGCGCTGTTGTAGGTGATATATGAGAGGCCGCGGACAATGTTTTGTCTGCGGCCTTTCCGTATCTGTGCACACCACAGGCCTTCCTGCGGCAACAATGCCGGAGAAGAATGCCTGAGGATATCTGTGCATGGAAGCGGATGTAATGCGGAAGGGCTTTGCAGGAATGCAGGGCCTTTTTTTGATAGAAATATTTGTATGGACTGCAGAATGCGATGGGCGTAAAACGCCGGGAAAGCATTGGAAATATCTGCGGCAGGCACAAAAAGAGAGGAATGACAGATTATGAGCTTACTTGATATTACGGAGCTGTCACTGAGCTATGGTGACAAATGTTTATATAAAAATGCGGAATTCTCCCTGTTTAAAGGAGAGCATGTGGGAATCGTGGGGGCAAACGGCGTGGGGAAAAGCACTTTTATCAATAGCTGTACCGAAAATACCATACCGGATGAGGGACAGATCAGGTGGCAGCCGGGAATCAGCCGTGGCTACCTGGATCAGCATGCCGCGGCTGATGCGCAGCAGACCGTGCTGGAGTATATGCAGGCATCCTTTTCGGCGCTTTTTGAGAAGGAGAAGGAGATGGTACAGGCTTATCAACGCTATTCGGCCGGAGAAGAGGACGCGCTGAAAAAAGCGGAAAAATACCAGCAGCAGCTGGAAGCCGCGGATTTTTATTCCATTGAATACCGGATCATGCGGATTGCGGAGGGGCTGGGGCTGACAGCCATTGGCATGGATAAACAACTGGGGAATTTAAGCGGGGGACAGCGGGCCAAGGTGATTCTTTCCAAGCTTCTGCTGGAGGAGCCGGATGTACTGCTGCTGGATGAACCTACGAACTTTCTGGACAAGGAGCATATCCGGTGGCTGTCTGAATATCTGACGGAGTTTTCCGGGGCGTTTCTGGTGGTATCCCATGATTTTGCCTTCCTGGAGCAGATCAGCACCTGCATCTGCGATATTGATGAACAAAGCATCCGGAAATACAGCGGAAAATACTCAGACTTCCTGAAGCAGAAAAAACATCTGCGGGAGGATTATATAAGGCGGTATACCGCCCAGCAGAAGCAGATAAAAAAGACGGAGGAATACATCCGTAAAAACATTGCCGGCGTCAACAGCCGGAATGCTAAGGGCAGAAGAAAGCAGCTGGAACGGCTGGAGCGTATGGCTCCGCCTGCCAAAACCTATGTGAAGCCGGTATTCCGATTCCATTCGGGCAGGGAGGTGCATGAGGAAATCCTCCTGCAGGTGAACGGGCTGGCAGCAGGATATTATTATCCGGTCATTTCCGGGATCAGTTTTACGGTAAACAGGGGACAGATGGTAGTGATTACGGGCTTCAACGGCATCGGCAAATCCACGCTTTTAAAGACGCTGGTGGGGCAGCTGCAGGCCCTGGACGGTAATTTCAGTATATCGGAGGCCGTACAGACCGGCTACTATGAACAGGAATTTTCCTGGGATACGCCGGAACAGACGCCGTTTGCCGCAATCCGTTCCTGGTTTCCTCAGCTTACGGAAAAAGAGGCCAGAAGACATCTGGCCGGATGCGGAATAGACAGCAAAAAGGCGGGGCAGAGCCTTTCTACCTTAAGCGGCGGGGAACAGGCCAAGGTCAAGCTGTGCAGGCTGACGCTTCAGCCCGCGAACCTGCTGATCCTTGACGAGCCTACCAACCACCTGGATGATCTGGCAAAGGAGGCGTTGAAGGAGGCGCTGGAGAAGTATGAGGGAACCGTGATTCTGGTGTCCCATGAAGAAAAATTTTACCAGGACTTCGCTGATAAAATCATATCCCTGGAGCAGGTTCGCCCCAGGGAATAATCAAAATCATGTGCCGTCCTGGATAGATACAAAATTATAATAAACGGATAAGCTGCAAAGCTGTAATACAGTCGCTGCGGGAGTGGATGCCGCGGGATTTAACATCCTGCGGCCCGGCAGGCTTTTTTTACGGAATACCCATATGCGGCAGCCAGCAGCAGTGCAGCGATCAGGCAGATGCTCCCATTGATGGCAAGCGCCATAGCTTCTGCGGAGGCAATATGTCCGTCATTGGTGAACATAACAAAGAAATCAAAAAGGTAAGCTGATAAAATACCAATCACGGAAGGAAGGAGGAAGAGCCTGCGAAGCTGGGAGGAAAGGCAACCCCGCAGAAAAGCAGTATTTGCGCCAAGCTGGCTCAGATCCCGGAACACCAGCCTTTCGGACTGTCCCAGGGTAAGGCCTCTGGTGTAGGCAATGATGACGGCGGCAGCCAGGCAGATAATGGCAACATATAAAAAGAGAAGGAAAAACACAGCATGACGGACAAAAGAGATTTTCTGTTCAAGGATTTTAAAATAAGGTGCGTATTTCCAGTCAAAATCCCTTTCGGGCTGCTCCGGATAAAGTGTGACCGTTCTGTCATAGACGTACTCTTTTCCCTGGCTGCGCGCCTGCTCATGCTGATAGGGATCATAATTCCCTAAAACAAGCATTTCAGAGCTTGCACGCTCGGAAAAGGCACGGTAAAGCTCCCTGGCAAAGGCATAGGAATTCTCCGCATCCGCCGTTTGAAACAGTACCTGTTTCGTCTTGTTTTTATCAACAGCGCCTTCCGACAGCATGGCGTAATCAGAATCACTGAGAACGTATCTTGCCTGGGTGTCAGAACCTCGGCCCACTACCAGCTGGTGGCAGACAAGCGTTCCTGCAAAGGAAACAGGGTGGGCATTTCCATTCAAATCCGTAATCTGATCCAGGTCGTCAAAATGTGCCCAGATTGTTTCAGCGGCATCCGGATGGGTAAGCAGCAGGTAGGTGCCGGGCTGAACCCGGACAGCTTCCCCAGTATAGGCATTGTAGGCGCTTTCACTGAGAAACTGCATGTATCCGGATTTTTCCATGTAGGTTTCAATGAGGTAACCCTGATCATCGTAATCTCTGTCCACAGAGCTGCCAATTAGATTCAGGAAGGTCAGTTCATGATAAGCCGTAATGGTTACGCCAAAATCCCCGGCAATATGGTAAATTTCTTCCTTTGTCAGCTCCCCGGAATCCGCCGGGTAAAAGAAGGATACATCCTCCGGATTCTGTGCATTGAAGTTATTCAGGCCTGTCATAAGCGTGGGGACATAGAAGGCGCCGAACAGACCGCAGAACAGCAGCAGGGTAATGATACACATGCTGCGCACCATCTGCGCGCCCAGGAATTTCATCATGTTGTAGGAAATGATATGGTTATAGTAGTGCTGGGGCCGCGCTCCCTTTTTATGGCAGGAAATGGAGTACACCAGAATCCGGTAAATTCCCAGGAAGGCAGGCAGGAAAAAAACAGAGGGCAGGCTTCCCAGGCTTCTATGGAATAAACGCAGTGAAAGGGGCGAAAGGCAGAGTGCAAGAAACAGTCCCGATACAAGAAGTATGCAGCCGGAAAGCAGATATCCGGGGGTGACTGTTTTTTTCAGCGGCTCGCTTCTGTGCTGTTCCTGAATAATTTCGATCACATTGCTGCGCTTCATAAACAGGTTGGCCTGGATAAACAGGGACACGGCGATGAGAATTACGAAGAGCAGAGTATATAACAGGCCCCGGGCTGAAATGGAGAAAGCGGCGCCGGTGGACTGTTTTACCAGCGGGAGAAAACAGAGCCATACGATAAAGGACAGAAGCTGTCCGGCGGCAGTTCCGCAGACGGCGCACAGGGCAAGGAGGGAAAGAAGCTCCCGTGACAGTGAGCGCATATAGGTTTTCCGGGGAAGCCCCATGGCGGTCAGGATTCCTGTTTCCCGGCTTTTATAACGCAGAAACAGGGATGAGGAATAAATGGTAAAAAGAAAACAGCCAAGGAGCGCCGCCGCAAATATGATGTAAACCTGCTTGCGGGAGTCCCCGCCCTCCGGCAGGATACTTTGCACCAGCGGGCTGGTGAGAACTGCCAGGAAAGAGGAAATAAGGAGAATGGCGAAGGTATTGCAGCCAAGAAACAGCCTGTATTCGCCGGGATTATTTTTACGGAGATGTTGGAAAATGGTATGCAGTGTCATGATTTACATCCTTTCATTGAGTTGTTTCAGTTCATCAAGCAGTATATCCATGAATTCCCGGCGGCTGCCCTGGCGTTTCAGTTCCTTCTGCACCTGGCCGTCCCGCATCAGAAGAACCCGGTCACAGTGGCTGGCGGAGAAGCTGTCATGTGTGACCATGAAAATTGTGGCGTCCAGTTTCTCTTTGGCTTCCCGGAATGCGCCGATGACGGCGGCGCCGGAACGGCTGTCAAGGTTGCCGGTAGGCTCATCCGCCAGAATCAGATCCGGATGGTTCATCAATGCCCTGGCAACGGCGGTGCGCTGCTTCTGCCCTCCTGAAATCTCAGCGGGATATTTGTCCGCGATATCGGTGATGTCAAACAGCTCCATCAGGTTGTGGGCCTTTGCCTCCATGGGCTTATAGGGAGAATGAAGAATGATTTTGGGAATACAGATGTTTTCAAATACCGTCAGGCCGTCCAGCAGGCAGAAATCCTGAAATACAAAGCCCAGTTTTTTGCTTCTTACCTGCGCCAGCCGTGTTTCATCCAGATTCTCCAGCGGCGTGCCGTTCAGCAGGATTTCTCCGGAATCATGGGGGATAAAACAGGAGATGCAGTTGAGCAATGTGGTTTTGCCGCTTCCCGAGGGCCCCATGACAGCCACGAACTCGCCTTTTTCAACGGTGAGGTTAACGTCCTTTAGCACCTCATAGGTGGCGGAGCCGGTGTGATAGCTTTTATATAAATGATTTACGTGCAGCATGTTTGATTCCTCTCTTTCTTCCGGGCTGTGTCCGGTGCTTATGCTTCTATTGTAGGGGAAAAGGCGCCTGTTTCCCACGGGAGGCAGGGTAATGTTTGGGAGATATTTTGTAAAGTTCGGTGATTCACGGGAAATAAGGAATATGTTATACTGGATACGGCTTTGGCGCGCCGCCTGAAATCGGAAGCGCGGCCGCGGCGGGCCTGAATTGGAAAAAGGAAGAAACGGAGCTGTAACGGAATGCTGGAAATTGCGATTTGCGATGACGAAAAAAAACTGAGGTTGGATCTGCGCCATGTGATAGAAAAAGAGCTTGCGCTTGACGGCGTGGAGTTCGGCCTGACCGAATATGAAAGCGGGGAGGCGCTTCTTCGGGGCATCAGGGAAAGGAATGCGGATATTATTTTCCTGGATATTGAGATGGGCGGCATGAACGGCATGGAGGCGGCCAGGACGCTCCGGAAAAACGGACAGCCCGCGGTAATAATATTTGTGACCTCCTATCCTGATTTTGTATTCCATGGCTATGAGGTCAGGGCGCTGAACTACATATTAAAGCCGTATCAGGAAAAAAAGATAAAAGAGGTTCTGCGGGATGCGCTGAAGGAACTGGAAATCAGTACGGAGAAATATTTTACGGTGGAGCAGAAGTCCGGCACCCTGCGTCTTGCGCTGGGACAGGTCAGATATTTTGTCAGCGAGGGAAGAAAGATAGCGGCAGCGGCGGAAGGGGAGAGAATCTCTTTTTACGGGAAGCTGTGCGAAGTGGAAGAAGAGCTGCCTGACTTTTTTGTCCGCTGCCACAACAGATATCTGGTGAACCTGAATTATGTGACGAAGCTGGAAAGCGCGGCACTGTATTGTGAAGGAGAGAAAATACCGGTCAGCCGTTCCTGCAGCCAGGAAACGGCGGCGGCTTTTGCGAGGTTTATGCTGAAATGATGGTTTCAAAAAATCTGATAATCTGTGTATTATCAATCATATATGTATCCTTTATTTTCCGCTTCCTTCTTTGCTTCCTGAAGCTGAAGCAGGGACTCCTGCAAAAGGCGGCCGCCATTGCAGGGGTCTGGATTGTGGGCTGTACGGTGGTTTTTCCGGAGGACCCGTTTAACGTTTTCGGGATGCTCGTTTTATTTGCCATGGTGCTGCTCATCTGCTTTGAAGGAAGCGTTGTGCGGCGGCTGTCGGTGGTACTCCTCCTGTATCCCATCATTGTATCTGTCAATTTTGTGACCCTGGATGCCACCGGAATCGTTTTTTACCGGCTGACGCCGCAGACCCCCTTTTGGGATGCCGCGCTGAACGCTTTTTCCATGCTTTTGCGGGATCTGATATGGATGGGGATTTACTTTGCCTTCCGTAAAAAGGCCGCCCATTCCATAAAAATGATGACGGACCGGATGTGGCTGCTCATGGATATCGTATGCGCCGCGGCATTTGCAGGCAGCATCACCCTGATTTCCACAATAAGCCATAAAGATGCCTGGCTCACCTATCCATCCTGCCTGGCCTGTGTGGTGACAAGCCTGGGCTGTATCTGGCTGGCGGCCTATATCGGTGAAACCATCCGCAGGGATATGGAAATGGAAAACATGAAGGTGCGCCAGGCATACTATGAGGAGCTGGAAAAAAACCAGCTGGCGGTCCGCAAGCTCCGCCACGACATGAACAACCACCTTGGTGTGATCGGCTCCTTCCTGGAGGAAAAGGAATACGACAAGGCGCTTGCCTATTTTAAAGAGCTGAATATCACCGCAGCGGCCCGAAACCGCAAATTCTGTGAAAACAGCCTGGTCAACGCGGTAATTAACGCAAAATATAACCTGGCGCTGGAAAAAAATATAGACTGCTTCGCCAACATCGAGCTGGATAACCTTCTCGCCATGGATGACGTAAGCCTGTGCACCATTTTCGCCAACCTTCTGGACAATGCCATAGAAGCGGCGCAGAAGGTCCCCGACAGGGAAGCCCGCCGCATTTCCCTCAAGGCCCGCTACACCGGGGAATCGCTCTGCATCGAGGTGGAAAACAGCAGGACCGGGGAACTGGCGGAATCCAAAGCCGGACTTCTCACCACCAAGCCCGATAAAGAAAACCATGGCTACGGCCTCCGATCTGTCCGTGACGTAGTAGAAAGCTACGGCGGTCATATGGACATCACACCGGCTGCCAATGCCTTCCGCGTAACCATCTGGATAGGCAGCCTTGTTTAGGGGGCTGGGAGATTTCCGGGCCGGGGCAGCGCTTTTGGAATTCACAAAAGGATAAAGCCTGGTAACTCTTCTGTTACCCGGACAGCTGCAAATTTCACAAAGTCTTAAGTATTATTAAGAAATTTTAGTATGGACAAATCCGGGAAAAAGTAATATAGTTGGTGAGGTTAAAAGGTTTTTGGGGGAAGGGGCATTTGACATAGTTTAGCGTGGCTTAAGAGAGGTGCCTGACATGAGACAGAATGAGGTAAGCTCCTGCGCTGCCGGAGGAATCGGGAGAGCGCGGAATTACCAGATGGATAATTTGAAATGCCTGCTCATTTTTGCAGTTGTATTAGGACATATGCTGGAGCTGTTTATGGGTAAAGATTCGGGGAACCGGATCCTTTATCTGGTCATCTATTCCTTCCATATGCCGCTGTTTGCTTTCGTATCCGGAGTGTTTGCCAGATATAATCCGGATAAAATCAAGAAGAATATGATATATCCTTATCTGGTTTTCCAGACCCTTTATGTGATTTTCGCAAATCAGGTGCTGGAGAAGGATGCGGATATGCAGTATACCACGCCGTACTGGCTGCTGTGGTATCTGTTCGCCATCATCGTGTGGAATCTGGTGCTTCCGCTGGTGCAGGGCGACAGCCTGGGCAGGAAGGCCGTCATGCTCATAGCGGCCGGGGCCGCCAGTGTGCTCATCGGCTTTGATGATAAGGCGGGATATTATCTGTCGGCCTCCAGGATTGTGGAGTTTTTCCCTTATTTCCTGCTGGGCGTATATTATAAAGAACTGAAGAACGGTGTGAAGGAAACGGTTTCGGAGCATCTGAGGAAGCATAGAAGGCTGTCCGTCCTTACCGGGGCGCGGGGAAAGGCCATGCTCAGGGCTTTTCTGATGGCCGGGCTGCTGGTGTTGATTGGGCTGCTTGTCTGGTTTATCAGCCGGCATGCGGAGGATATCAATTCCGCGTGGCTTTACGGCTCCGTTTCTTATAAAAAAGGAAATTACGGCTGGCAGTTCCGTGTGCTGAGCATCGGCGCTGCGCTGATGTGGCTTTTATTTTTCCTGCTGAGTATGCCGGCGGCGAAAATACCGTTTCTTTCCTATATCGGGGCGAACACCATGCCGGTGTATCTGCTCCACGGCTTTGTGATTAAATTCCTGAGCAAGATTAAGTTTTTTAAATTTGTGGAGCATGATGAAGCTGCGGCGCTGATTTTAAGCGTTATGCTTGTGGCGTTTCTGTCCTGGAAGCCGCTGGTTAACTTCCTGTCGCCATTGTTTCGGTGGAACCGGGAGGATTTCAGGCGCAGCGGCCGAAAGCGGCTGAAGAAAAATACCATGCCGGGATGAAATAAAAACTATGCCGTGATGAAATTACGGAAGAACTGCTGCTTTTCATCAGGTTTCCTTATATGGCAAAATAAAAAGAGAAGCCGGAAGATGATATACCCTTCCGACTTCTCTTTTTGTAACAGTTCGGCTTTCGGCCAAACTGTTACTGCATCCGCCCATTAAAAGTCGCCTTCGGCGAGGGGCGGATGCCTGCTGCCACTACGTTTTCTCACGGTTTGTGCAGTGAATGCGCAAACCTGCCTGAACTGTTACCTCTTTTTCTGTGTTTCCCTGCGATTGCAGGAGGAAAACAGTATTATCTTGGTTCCTGAAAGTCTACAGTTCCAGAACCTCCTGCGCGATTTCCACTGCATCTTCAATGCAGCCGGGGCAGGTGCGGATAACCTTTCCTGTGTCAATGCCCTTCAGTTCACGGCATATGATAGTGCCGTTCTTCTCTTCAAAGCGTTTCAGGATTTCGCGGGAAAGCTTATAGGTGTCTGCTTTGGTCCCGGGATTTGCCAGGCAGCCATCGCTGTTCTTAAAGCCTGCCAGCATTACGGCTCCTGAAACGGCGCCGCAGGTGCCGTCCATGCAGCCCATGCCCAGCCCGAAGGCTTCACCGGCACGGAAGAGGGTTTCCTCGTCCACGCCGATTTCCTTACAGAAGGAACAGGCAACAGCCTGACAGCAATTGTATTTCTTATCATGATTGGCAATCGCCAGTTCTTTTTTCGTCATGTCAGCTCCAGTTTCCGTAATTAATAAGCCTTTGCTTCCTCTTCACCCTTCATCACACGAAGTCCGCCCTGCGCCAGGGCAAGAAGCTCATCCTCGCCGGGATAGATTACAAAGTCGGCAATCCAGCCTACGCGCTTTTTCAGATCTTCACAGGTTACCTTGGAATAAGCGATGCCGCCTGTAAGGATGATCTTGTCAACCTTGCCGTTAAGGACGGTGGCCATGGCGCCGATATCCTTTGCCATCTGATAATGGAATGCATCCAGTACGGCTGCGTATTCCGGTACGCCTTCCAGCGCTTTGTCTTCCACGATGCGGGCGTCATTGGTTCCCACATAGCCGTTGAAGCCGCCGCCGCCAACCAGCTTCTTGTAAATTTCTTTTTCCGTATATTTGCCGGAGAAGCATAATTTCACCAGATCACCGGCGGGTACGGTGCCTGCGCGTTCGGGAGAGAATGCGCCTTCGCCGTCGAGGATGTTGTTTACGTCAACAATTTTGCCGCCTCTGTGTGCGCCTACGGAGCAGCCGCCGCCCATATGCACCACGATCAGGTTCAGCTGTTCGTAGGGGATGCCGGATTCCTTGGCGTATCTTCTGGCAACAGCCTTCTGGTTCAGGGCATGGAAGATACTTCTTCTGGGAAGCTCGGGGCATCCGGAATATCTGGCAACAGGCTCCAGCTCATCTACAACAACCGGGTCAACGATAAAGGAAGGAACGCCGATGGAATCGCCGATTTCCCTTGCCAGGATACCGCCCAGGTTGGAAGCGTGCTGTCCCTGATAGCCGATTTTCAGATCGTTAAGCAGATCGTCGCTCACCTTGTAGGTGCCGCCCGGGATGGGCTTAAGCAGTCCGCCGCGCCCTACGATGAAATCCAGGGAATGGATGTCGAAGTTCTTCTCCTTCAGGAGGTCCGTGATAATTTCCTTACGGAAATCCTTCTGGTCGATGATGGTGGCGTACTTTGAGATTTCTTCAGTGGGGTGTCTTAAGGTTTCTTCAAAAAGAAGGGTTTCGTCCTCAAAAACACCGATTTTGGTTGAGGTGGAACCGGGATTGATAATTAAGCTCTTATAAGACATAGGGTTTTCTCCTTTTCTTTTATGAAGCGGTTAGTCCGCTCAGCCTCTTTTTTTATTCAGCTCTTCCGCAACTACGGCAGCCAGGGCGATGGAGTTTACCTTTGTTTCAAAGGTATCGGAACGGCTGGTAAGGATGGCGGGAACCTGGGTTCCTGTAAGGATGCATCCGTTCTTTACGCCATTAACCATGTGCACAATTGCTTTGTAAACCAGGTTTCCTGCATGGATGTCGGGGAACAGCAGAATGTCCGCATCACCCTGGATTTTGCGGTCGGTTGCCCCTTTGTGTTTTGCAGCCTCCGGATCAATGGCCAGGTCGAGGGAAAGCGGTCCGTCAACAACACAGCCGGTGATCTTTCCTTCCTCGCACATCTTTGTCAGCTCGGCGGCCTCTACGGTTACGGGCATTTTCGGGTTAACCACCTCAACAGCGGCCAGAGGGGCTACCTTGGGGGTGGGAACGCCGCAGGCATGAGCCACTTCTACGGTATTTTCAATAATATGTACCTTGTCCTCCAGCGTAGGGTAGGTCATGAATGCCACGTCGGTGAAGAACAGCAGCTGGTCGATGCCGGGGATATCGAATACGCATACATGGGAAAGCGGATTTCCGGTTCTCAGGCCAACCTCTTTGTCAAGAATACTCTTTAAGAAGGTTTTGGTTTCCAGAAGGCCCTTCATGTACATATCCACCTTGCCGTCATGGGCAAGCTTTACTGCGGTCAGGGCAGCAGTCCATTCATCGGGTTCGTTGATAATTTCGAAATCGGAAATGTCAATGCCGCCCGCTGCTGCGGTTGCTTTGATTTTTTCCTCATCGCCTACCAGGATGGCGTTGGCAATGCCGCGGTCCTTGGCCGCCCTTACCGCTTCCAGAACTGCGCTGTCCTGCGCAACGGCAACAGATACGGTCTTCTGGCCGCATTCTTTTACTTTGGAAATCAGTCCGTCAAAACTTGTACTCATTTGTTCGCACCTCATTTGAAATTGTTTTATGGTATTGTGGAATCTGTGTTGCTGCGGGCAGATGGGGAACCATTACCTTCCATACGCCGGAAACGGCAGGAACCCCGGAAACTGTATAAAAAATGCCCATTGTTAAAATTATAACACTTCTATTTCTAAAGGTCAAGGCGGATCACCACACCCGCAAGGAGAAACGCATCAGCGCAGGCGCCGTACTTTCCGCCGTCCGAGGCTGCGGCAGCCAGCCGTCTTTCTTCCCGGGCGGGATGGGGGTGTTGTCTGATCCAGTTTCAAAAACGGGGTATTTCTAACTGTTCCGGGAAACCAGAATTCTGCCAACGCGGCCGGAACTCCTCCCGCAGCGACTTGCGTCTGCTGCGTTCGTCAGACAGGCCGCTAGGGACGGCAAAATTCCGGTCTCCCGGGACAGTAAGAAATATCCGCCGTTTTTTCTTATGGATCGGACAACACCCCCATCCCGCCCGGGAAGAAAGATGGCTGGCTGCCGCAGCCTCGGACGGCGGAAAGTACGGCGCCTGCGCTTATGCGTTTCTCCTGCCACAGTCGATGCATGTAACTGTGAGGGGAGTAAACAGCTGCGAAGCGGCAATACTTTAAGAAATAGTTAACGAAATCTTAAATGCGGTATATCTAAGAAAATGGTATAATATCGATAAATGCAAAGGAAGCGGACAGTTCGCTGGGGGCGTTGTCTGTCCTGCGGGGACTGCGGGCCATGCGCGTGGACAGGGCGGAACCGTAAAAAACTGCCGGGGGCATGTGGGATGCCGGGGCCGGCGCTGAATGACAGGATGGTGGTTATGAAATATAAAATTTTGCTGGTAGACGACGACAGGGCACTGTTAAAAATGCTTTCCAATTTCCTGGAATTAAAGGGCTATGAAGTGAATACCGCATCCGGCGGGATGGAGGCCATGGAAAGCATAAAGGCTGCGCCGGATCTGATACTGCTTGACATCAATATGCCCGGCATGGACGGGCTGGAGCTTTGCAGGCAGATACGGGATAAGATTTCCTGCCCGATCCTGTTCCTCACAGCGAAGGCGGAGGAGCAGGACCGGGTGAACGGACTGCTTTCGGGCGGCGACGACTACATTTTAAAGCCCTTCAGCTTAAAAGAGCTGGAAGCCAGAATCATTTCCCATCTGAAACGGGAGGAACGGCACAGGACAAAATCGGAGTACCGGTTCCGGGAAGGGCTGATGATCGACTACACGGCGAAGGAAGTGCGGATTGACGGCAAAAAAGCGGATTTCACCAGAACGGAATATGAAATCATAGAATTCCTTTCCATGAATCCCGGCCAGGTATTCGACAGGGAAAGGATCTATGAAAAGGTATGCGGCTACGATGCCCAGGGAGACAGCCGGGTCATTACAGAGCTGATCAGGAGAATCAGGAAAAAACTGGCGGAGTACACAACGGCGGAATTCATTGAGACGGTCTGGGGGATGGGATACCGGTGGGAAAAATAAAAGATCTTTCAATCAGAAAATCTATCATACTCTATATGGCGGTGAGCCTCATTTTGAGCTTCCTGGCCTCGGCGGCCGTCATGCTGGCGGCGGTCAGGATACAGAAACGGGTCTGGATAAAATATATGGATGCGTCGGTTTATGCACAACAGGCTGATTTTACCTTCCAGGACAGCATCCCAAGGCCCGGTGCCTGGGAAATGACGGACGCGGATCATTTTATTTCGGAGGCCTGTGATTTTCTGGAGACCTACAGCAGCCTGGTCATTTCCGTGGCGGGAACAATAGCTGCCGTGTTTTTATTTTACCGCAATAAGCTGAAGACGCCCCTTCAGGAGCTGTCGGAGGCATCAGGGCGGATTGCAAAAAACGAACTGGATTTCAGGATTGTTTATACCTCCGGGGATGAGCTGGGCAGGCTGTGCGGGGAATTTGAGAGGATGCGGGCGGAGCTGGAAAGAAATGAGCGGAAAATGTGGCACATGATAGAGGAGGAAAAGGCGCTGCGTTCCGCCGTGGCCCACGATATCAGGACGCCCCTCGCCATATTGCAGGGATATCAGGAGATGCTGCTTGAATATGTTCCGGAGGATGCCCTGGACAAGGACAAAATGATGGACATGCTTCAGGAGGGAATGACGCAGATTGAGCGGCTGAAGCATTTTGTGGAAAGCATGCGCACCTTGTCCGGTGTTGAACAAAGAAAGGTTTGCCCCAGGAAAACTGAGTTTTTGGCGTTGCAAAAACTGGTGGAGCGAAGCGTGAGCTTCATGGCGGAGGCGGCTGGAAAGCGGTATATGGTCAGCGGCAAAAATACGGAGGAAAAACTATACCTGGATGCGGAGCTTGTCCTGGAGGTGGCGGAAAACCTCGTATCCAACGCTCTGAGGTATGCAAGGACAGAGGTGGCGGTTGATATCCGCATGGCGGGAAAGGAGCTGGAACTGACGGTCATGGATGACGGAAGCGGCTTTACGGTGAGCACGCAGCAGGCCATGAAGGCTTATTTCCATTCCAATCCCCAGGATGATCTGGAGCATACCGGACTGGGGATGTATATCAGCAGGGTATACTGCGAAAAGCACGGAGGCAGGCTGGCCGTGGGAAATGCCGAAACAGGAGGCGCAGTGGTTAAGGCCGTATTTTACGCGGCTGAGGACGGATTTCCGGAACATACGTAAACAGGAACACAGGTAAACAGGGAAGGGATCAATAGAGAACGGTTCGTAACTATGCAGTTGCGGCTGTTCTTTTTTTCTGTTGTTTTTTTGTTGATAATCGGATGCTAGGATATTTTTATAGAAAAACTGCGGCATGGCTGCTTACCCATGGGGCAGTGCCGCAGGCATAAAAAGAAAGGCGGGATATTATGAAAGCCATTATCCGAAGAGAACTGAAAAACTACCTGAAAAACCCTTTTTTCTGGATCGGTCTTTTCTTTATTGTTTTTCAAATGTATCAGATACTCAGTCCCTATCTGCATATTCACTATTATCAGCAAGGAGAGGCGGCTGAGGAACTGGCAGAGGAGAATATCGGGGATGCGGACATCACGGACGGGTATGTGCCCACGGACGAAGGGAAACGTATGGAGCTTGCCTGCGAATTGGTAAAAAGGGATATGGCGCAGGAGCTTAACATGACAGAGGAAGAGGCCGGCGAAATTCTGGCAAAGATGCGCAGGGAGGATATGAGCCTGGAGGAAATGGAAATAAGACTGGCTGAGGACTATAATTTCTATACAAAATACGGCATCCGTTATTACTATGACATATCGGAGTTTCATAAGGGAAGTGAGGGGGAAATTAATGACTATCTGGACAGGAGCCTTTCAGAGCATACCTATTCCTACTACCTGGGCAGAAAATTCACGGATTTCTGCGGCCTTTTTCTGGGATTTACGGCGATGCTTCTGCTGGCGTTCCTTTTCATCCGGGATACGAAAAGGGATACCTGGGAGCTGCTGCACACAAAGCCGTTGAGCGCATCCGCTTATATCTGCGGGAAGGCCATGGGCGGTTTCCTGGCAATGGTTCTGTTATGGGGCTTCCTGACCCTTCTGTTTGGAGGAATGTGTGAATATGCGGGGATACAAAACGGATTCCCGGTCAGCTTTCCGGTATTTTTCGCTGCGGCGGCCGTGTATATCCTTCCCAACCTGCTTATGATTGCCTGCGTTTATACGGCAGCTGCCCTGGTATTTAAGAATCCGCTGCCCGCGGTTCCGGTTTTGTTTTTATATATGATCTATTCCAATATGGGCAGCAGGGGGCCGGACGGGAACTATGGCTATTTCGGCAGGCCGCTGGCGATTATGGTGCGTTTCCCGGGAAAATTTTTTGAAACCGAGAAGCCTCCGCTGGCGTTGCTTAACCAGACGTTTTTAATCTGCGCGTCGGTGCTTCTGCTGATACTTTCCATCAGCATCTGGAAAAGGAGGTGGGTTTATTGAAACAGGAAATCAAAATTGTCCTTCCGGCATACAAAATTTTTTACTCATTGTTCTTTCCGGTGGTTCTCTGCCTGATCAGAGGCGTGGCCAGAGCCGATGAAATCGGCGGCGCGCTGGATTCCAATATGGCTCTGCTGTCCCTGGTTTTCTGCGCTGAAACCTGGGTAATGGAACGCAGCGGAAGGCGCTGGGAGATATTTACGCTGTATCCGGTAAAAAACAGGACGAAGACGGTGCTTCGCAGGCTGGCGGTGCAGCTCTGTTATTTATGCGTGCTTTCCTATGTGGGATATTTCTTTTACTATTGGCAGAAGCCCGCCGTTCCGTTGGGAAAAACGGCGGCGGGCCTTTACGGAAGCTATCTTCCGGCAATCATGGCCACAGTGATTTTCTTTGGCGTATTGTCGATGACCTTATCCAATCTGTTTCAAAACCAGTGGGCCGGGATTGGAGGCTCCTTCCTGCTGTGGCTGACGCTGTACTCCACGTCCGGTGACAAGGTTTTGGGAAGGTTCAATATTTTCGCCTATGCCTTCCGGGAACTGGATGGCCCGGAGGATTTTTCCTGGCTTTGGGGAAAGGCGGCGGGGATTCTGATTGCGGTGTTTCTGCTGGGGTGGCTGCCCCATATTTTAAAGAAAAGAGGATGAAGGAGTTTAACATGCGCCTGGGGAGCGCTTTTGAAGAATGCGGAGGGTAAACACTGCCCCCGGACGGAAGGAAGCGTTTCCCGCCGCCTGATTTGAGTATAACATTAGCCGCGTATTTTTTTCGCGCAGATAGGAGCAGGAATGAATATAAAAATGAAGGATGTAGCGGTGAGCTTTAAGAACGGCGTAACAGCCGTAAATCATGTGAATCTGGAAATCCCCCAGGGGATTTTCGGGCTACTGGGGGAAAATGGGGCGGGAAAAACCACGCTGATGCGGGTACTGACTACTGTATTGAAGCCCTCCTCCGGAACGGTACTGATGGACGATTTGGCTTACAGTGAAGGCAATTATGAGAAAATCCGGCGAAAAATCGGATATCTGCCCCAGGAGCTGAACCTGTACCCGAACCTGACCGTCCGGGAATGCCTGGAATACCTGGGCGGGCTGTCCGGCGTGCCCCGGAAGGAATGCAGGGAGAGAATTGACGAGTATCTGGAAAAAACAAGCTTGGCGGAGCATCAGAAGAAAAAGATGAGGCAGCTGTCCGGCGGAATGAAACGCCGTGTGGGCCTGGTTCAGGCGCTTTTAAACGAGCCGGAGTTCCTGATTGTGGATGAACCTACCACGGGGCTTGATCCGGAGGAGCGGATACGTATCCGGAACTTGCTGGTGGATTTCTCTAAAAACAGGACGGTGCTTTTTTCCACCCATGTGGTGGAGGATCTGGCCGCTGCCTGCAGCCGGTTGGCTGTTATGAAAAAGGGGGAATTCCTGTATACAGGAGAGATGAGCGAGCTGCTGCAGATGGCCAAGGGACATATCTGGGTGGGCACGGTTAGGAATGAGGAAGAGGCCCGGATGTGGGAACAGACCTGCCATATTACTTCGAAGCAGTATACGGAAAGCGGCCTGCGGGTGAAAATCATCAGCGGGGAAAAACCGGGACCAGGATGTGTGCAGCCGGAGATTACGCTGGAGGACGCCTATATGTATCTTATGAACCGGGAGGCAAAAAACTAAAAAGGGGCGGGGACGGCGGAGAAGTGTTTTAAAATACATGGACACTTCTCCGCTGTCCCCGTCCCCGGAGGCTTATCTGGCGGATTTCCCATTGCGGAGGAAGCCCGCAAGCAGCAGAAGCCCGCCAATGACAAAGCTGGAAAGCAGGACAATCAGGCAGACGTTCGCATTAATTAAAGCATTCGTCGACCAAAGGGTAAGATTGGCCTGGAACACGCTCAGATGATAGGTGCCATCTAAAATCAGGCTGATAATATCATTGGCGAAAGCAGTAACCGCGCCCACGGCAATGACGCAGATACCAGCCCGGATAAAGCCGTTGGCTTTCAGGTAACGGATGGCTGCAAACAGCGCCCAGGCGATCAGCGCGCCCACGGTGGAGATAAGAAGCGCCGGCCGCCAGTAGCCGGCAGCTTTGCTGTAAAAACCACAGGAGACAATGAGCAGGTAAAAAAGAATCGTATCCATAGCCATGACAAGCAGCCCTTTATTTCGTTCTGCAAAACCCTTTAACGGCGCCTGGCCGATAACGAAGGGCAGGAAGACGACGGAAAGCCCGAACAATACGGCAGTTGTGGCCACAAGCAGCCAGTTTCCCCCGCTATACAGGCAGCAGGTCAAAAGCAGCAGGAACAAACTGACGGCAAAGCTTCCAAAGGTCCACAGCCCCTTCTTTTTTTCCGCCATCATGGGTACGGCAGTGATGGAGGCCAAAACCAGCAGGGAGGTCAGCACGATAAAAAACCAGTCCAGCGTATTCCCGGTGGCGAGGTTAGCGATAAAGCAGGTAAGAAGCGTGATGGCAACAACGATAAATCCTGCGAACAGGGCTTTCTTCTTAATGCTCCTGGTATAATTTTTTATAATATCCTCTTTTTCATCATGCAGACAGTTTTCATAAGTGTTGTCCTGCAGTTTTTTCATTAGACTCCGGCAGGAAGCGCATTCCTCCAGGTGTTCCTCCACAATTTTCTTACTCTGTTCGCTGCAGGCCTTATCATAATAAAGCGGCAGCAGGTCTTTAATAACATCACATGAATATTTCATAGCTCCTCCATCCTTTCCTGAATTTTAAGACGTGCGCGGTGGTAAGTAACTCTTGCCCAGTTTTCCGTTTTGCCGAACAGCTTTCCGATTTTCTGGAAAGACAGCTCACCGAACACTCTTAGCTGAAATACTTCCTTATATGGTTCTTCCAGATTATGCAGCACCTGATGTATCTGAAATGCGGAATCCTCGTTCATGACGGCGCTTTCCACGCTGATGCCGGACGCCTTTTCCTCTGTTTCGGCAACGCAGGTTTTCTTCTGCAGTCGCAGCTCGTCGGTGAACAGGTTCTTGGCAATGGCGCACAGCCAGGTGAGCTCGGAGGAATTCCCGGCATATTTCTTCCCGGCGGTGATTGCCCTGAAAAATGTTTTCTGCGTGATTTCCTCTGAAATGTCCCGGTTCCTGGACAGCGCCAGGACAAAGGAATATACCTGCATGTAATAGGTGTTGTATAACTGCTCGAAATCCATTTCCACGACTTCGCCTCCCTTCTTATTGGTTTTGCTGGTTAGACGGAGGAGTTACGGTTTCGTTACAAAGTTTTTGAAAAAAATATTATTATTCAATATCAATCGTCCCGGTAATCCCGGACAGCGCGCCTTCCTTCAGCTCCAGCGCCATGCACCATTCCCCGCAGCGGGACTTGTCCGCCACATGGTAAATCCCGAATTCATAAGATCCCCTGAATCCAAAGCGATGGTAAAATTGCGGATCCCCGCAGAGAAACACGGCCGTGTAGCCAAGCTCCTGCGCGATTTGAAAGGCTTCCTTCATCATAGCAGTGGCGATGCCCCTGCGGAAATAATCCGGATGCACGCTGATAGGAGAAAGCAGCAGCTGCGTCACGGCGCCCTCCGGTGTGGTAATGTCCGTTTTATACAAAACGATTTGTCCCACCAGCCGGCCATCGTCATTTTCCGCAACCAGGGAAAGTTTAGGAATAAAGGCAGCCTTTTTGCGGACTTCATTTAGATAATCCCATTCCCCTTCATTGGTCGAGGTGGCAAAGGATATTTTTACAAGCTCATAAACCTCCGCGTAGTCGGCGGGTGTTTCCTGACGTATTTTCATGGCGGCTCCTGTCTGCCCTTTTAGGGGCGGGGATTAAAGAAATTAACATAACAACAGATTTTGAAAGCAATAAATAATTGATGGTTTCCAGTGTGTATGTAGTGGCGTTCATTTGTAATAGCATAGAAATACAGAAAAAGTCAAGTAAATAAGACCGGATTATTAAAACTTTATTGCCGCATGCTGTTTCTATATTGATTTGGGGTTAAAGAGGTTATTGTCTTAAAATTTTTTACAAATATGGAGGAGTCAGAATAACCTATGTGAGCGGCGATATCCTTAATAGTCATATTGGTTTTTGTAAGAAGCTCCTTTGCCTGATCGATTTTCAATACCGTAATATATTTGGCAGGGCTAATGCCCAAATGCCGTTTAAACTGCTGACTGAGATTATTAAGTGATAAACTGAAATGTTCTGCAACGGCTCCAAGATAAAAGTCGGGCTCTGTAAAATGTTCCATAATATAGGATTGAATGCGTTCCATTTTTAAATTAGAACATTCTTCTGAGCTTTTGCATACAGAGACGGTATCAGAAAGGGATTTCTTCATCAAAGTAAGAAAAGCAGCAGCATCCTCGCAAGTTTTTATTTTTGAAAGCTTTGAAAGGTAACGATTGATAGTCTGGAAACTTTCTGGTTGTTCCGTGCTCAATCCCTGACAGACGATATGGAAGACTTCATAACAAACTGTTTTTGCCATTGAGTAACTGAGTGTATCAGAAAGAAGCTGTGAACTGATACATTCCAGAATTTCTATCGCACTATCTTTGTTTTCACTGGCTACCGCACTGCGCAGACTGTTTAACTCCATCTGGGGATAGAATAATACTGGATTAATAGAGGCTGGAGAATGATAATAGTGGATTTTGTTATCAGGAAGATCATCATAATTATATTTGGATAAGGCTTCAATATAGGATATATGGATTTGGTCTTTTTCCATGACAGGAGAACCAACATATAACTCTGCTGAAATTCCCTCTCCATTCAGAATTTGCAGCATTTTCCGAAACAGTGAGTCAAGCTGTGTATTTTGATTACTGATGGATCCTATGACAGCATAAATGCGCAGGTCAGATTCCAGTGTACAATAGACAGAAAAACCTGGATGTGCAGCATAATACAGCATATTGTCAAGAAAAAATTGTGGAGATGGTTTCTTGTTAAGCCTGAAAATACATACAGTGAAATAAGTACTGTTTAAAATTACACGGTAGTTTTCCAGACTCTTATTGATTGTCTCAATATTATCATACTGATTGTTCAGGAGCCTGTTCAGAAGAAGGCTTCTTGACACATACTGTTCCTGGATTAACTGTTCGTCAAGAAGCCGGTTGTGCTTGGTCAAAAGATCCATGGTTTGTATCGCCTGGTATATTTCTGGTTTTGCATTGGTTGAACGCTCATGAATCAGTCCTGTACGCTGTAATGCATGCTTAAGATCCCGGTAAGGTTTATAGCTTTGATAACTGAAATAGCTGAGGAGAATCATGGATAAAGTGCAGACAATAATGCTTGTAAGAATAAAAAGTTGTCTGGCATGATAAAAATCATAAAATGTTTCCTCATCATTTAATACTGTAACAAGACTATAATCACCGCCGGACATAGAGGAAGACAGATAACTGTAAGGATTAGCCGTTGTTACAGATGTTCCATTAGATCTTGCATAATCCAGGTCATATTGGGGGCGGCCGGTTTTGTTAATCAGACAGGTTTCATCGTAGTAAAGAGCATATTCCTGCTGGGAAAAGGGCATAAACCGTCCCTGCTGGACAATGAAAATCAGATATCCATAGGGGTACAGAGAATATATGGGATAAGGGGCTATAAAGCAAAGTTTTCCGTCTGAGAACAGCGGAATCAGTCCCTTGGCATTCCATTCGTCTTCGGATATACCTGAAAGTGCGGAGGAGAGAGACGGACCAAATAAAGCCTTAAAAGTATTCTGGGTATATGTACTCTGCGCAGCATAGACAAGACTGCTGTCAGGAAAATATAAAATAATTTCTTCAAGAGTATTATTCAGAGCCTTACAATAACGAAGCTGATCAATCAGATCAATACGGGACATAATATTTTCGTTCAGTTCCGTTTCTGAAATTTTGATTTGTGAAGCAATATCTATCAATTTATTAATATTCTGTTCGAAATCGTTTAGTTTATTGTTTTGGTAGGAGAGTTCCAGATTATATGTTGTTGTCTGGAATTTTTTTATAAGCTGAGTATGTGTAAAAAAAACCAGGCTTATTACAGGGATTGAAAAAACAATAAAATATGTAATGAAATTACGGACAGCAGTCTTTGGAATATTCATTTCTCGGAATCACCCCGCATTTGATATTGATAATCTATTATTGTATAGTATATTAAATGTAATTGTCAAAGTCAACAAATTATATGGAATTATATGGAAAAAATTAGAATAAATTCACAAAAATGAAAAAAGAAGCATAAGTGAAATAAAAACAATGCGCAAAAATGAAGCGCGAACAATGAATGAATTATGCAATATTTACTGCGAGCGATAAAAGAATTAAAGTTGGATTAGCCGGTGAGGGAACTTTTCAAAGAATCAAGTCCCGGACAAAAGAAATAATTAAAGATAAGGAGTGGTGGGAGTGACAAAAAACAAACTGCTGTGGAAGAGATGGAGGGTACTGTACCTTATGCTCATTCCAGGAATAATCTACATTTTTATTTTCAATTACATTCCTATGTATGGAGTGACAATAGCATTTAAAGATTTTTATGCTTCTAAGGGGATTTTGGGGAGTCCGTGGGTAGGCTTGGAACATTTTAAAAGAGTTTTCCGTTCACCGGATTTCCTGCCTATATTATGGAACACTTTAATACTGAGTATTTATCAGCTTGTATTGACATTTCCGATTCCTATCTTTCTGGCGTTGCTGATAAACTCGTGTCAAAGTAAGAAATTTGGTAAGTTTGTTCAGAATGTTACATATGCGCCGTATCTGGTATCTGTAGTAGTGCTCGTAGGCATGATGATGATTATGTTTGCACCCAGAGGAGTTTTTAATAATATTCTTGAACTGGCGGGTGGAGAACGTCAGCTTTTTATGGGAGATGAAAAGTATTTCAGGCATATATTCGTTCTTTCTGCCGTCTGGCAGACTACAGGATGGAATTCAATTATTTACCTGGCCACACTTTCCGGAGTCAGTCCTGAGCTTTATGAGGCGGCAAGGATGGACGGAGCAAATAAATTACAGCGGATTATTCATATAGATATGCCGCATATCATTCCTACTATTGCAATTATACTTACTCTGAATGCAGGGGCGGTAATGAGTATGGGCTTTGAAAAAGCGTATCTGATGCAAAATGATTTGAATATCGGAGTATCCGAAATTTTATCTACCTATGTATATAAGAAAGGACTTCTGGATATTGATTATGGGTATTCGGCAGCAGTGGGGCTGTTTAATAATGTGATAAACCTCATTATACTGCTGTTGGTAAATAAAGCGGCAAAGAAAATAACGAAAAGCTCATTATTTTAAGGAGGTTTATATGGGAAGGAAAAAAGTACATGTCAAACGCTCCGGCAGTGATTTGGCTTTCGACATTATAAGTTATTTAATACTGGGAATTGTATCTTTGATTGCAGTTTATCCGCTTTATTTTGTTCTGATTGCTTCCATCAGTTCTCCGGAAGCGGTAAATGCCGGCAAGGTTATGCTGTACCCAATAGGCGTAACGCTGGAAGGATACCAAAAATTATTTGAAGACTCACGTATCTTTACAGGATACAGGAACACGATTCTATATACGGCAGCAGGAACAACGCTGGATTTATGTCTTACACTTATTACAGCCTATCCGCTTTCTTTCAAAAAACTGCCGGGAAGAAAAATCTTTACAGGATTTTTCCTTTTTACCATGTTTTTTAATGGTGGTTTAATTCCCACTTTTTTATTAATAAAAGGTTTGGGATTATATGATACGCCCTTTGTACTCGTACTTTTGGGAGCACTGAATATATATAATATGATAATTGCCCGTTCATTTTTTGAAGGAACAATTTCAAAAGATTTAATGGACGCGGCAGAAATTGACGGCTGCGGTAAATTCAGATTTTTTATTTCGATTGTTCTGCCGTTATCAAAAGCTTTAATAGGGGTTCTTGTTGTATATTACGGGGTAGCGCACTGGAATCAGTATTTTAATGCATTGATTTATATTTCAAAAGAAGCTCTTAGGCCGCTTCAGATGGTACTAAGAGAAATACTGATTCAAAATTCCTCCACCATGCAGGTTTTTGATGAATCTATGATGCTGGAACTGCTGCGAAGAGAAAGATATGCGGAGTTGATAAAATATGGGGTTATTGTAGTGGCATCCATACCAGTGCTCTGTATTTATCCGTTTATTCAAAAATATTTTACAAAGGGGGTTATGCTGGGGGCGGTAAAGGAATGAGTATATAAGGCTGTATATGAAAACAAAGTAAGAAAACATTATTTTACAGGAGGAAGAACATGAAAAAAAGATTATTAAGCTGTGTTTTAGCAGGAGCTATGATTGTTGCAATGCTGGCGGGTTGCGGCGGAAACAGTGCGGAAGAAAATGCAGTACAGCAACAAAGTGAAGAAGCTCAGGAAGCAGGAGAAATCGGTTTTGTACCAGGTGAGTTTCCTATATCAAAAGAACCGATTACAATTAAAATTATGATTCCTATTACAGCTTCCCATGCAAAATCGCTTGGCGATTTAGACATGATCAAGGAATATGAAGAAAAAACAAATGTGCATATTGAATGGGAAGAGGTGTCATCCGAGGCGTATACAGAAAAATACAAGCTTACGCTGGCCTCAGGAGATCTTCCTGATGCTTTCGGACCGTCATTTACCTATGATCCATCTGTTATTTACAAGTATGCAAAAGAAGGTCTGATTGTACCATTAGATGATTATATTGAAAACGCAACAATAAATATTAAAAAATGGATGAATGATTACGATGAATTCAGGGCGTTGTCTACTTATCCCGACGGACATATATATGCACTGCCTGCAATCGATGAAAACCAGAATATCCGTGTGGACAAGATTTTATATATCAATCAAAGTTATCTTGATAAGCTTGGCATGGATATGCCGGCTACCCTGGATGAATTTGGTGAATACCTTCGGCAGGCAACGAGCAGGGATCTGAATGGTGACGGTAAGAACGAATATGGCCTGAGCTTTGAGGCATTACAAAATGCTCCCAGTATTTATACGTATTTGTTTGGTCTGTTTGGGGTTTCCTGGGATACGAGGAGTTATATGCACTCAGAGGAAGGAACAACACAGCTGCAATTTGCGCCGGCTATGGAGGAAACCAGGAAAGCTCTGGAATATTTCCATGAATGGTATGAAGAAGGGCTGCTTGATCCTGAAAACTTTACTCAAAGCAGCACTCAGTTGAAGGCCAAAGCCAAAACAGAAGGTGTGGCGGCGTCTGTAGTATTCTGGTATCTGGACTTGAATGACGGAGATGAGAGCATGAATGAATATCGTGTCATGAATCTTCCGGAAGGTCCGGACGGAAATCAGGTGTGGAGAAGAAACGGGCTGATACCCGGTTATGTGGGCAACCAGTTTTTTATTACTTCAGCTAATGAGCATCCTGCGGAAACACTTGCTTTTATTGACTGGTGGATGGACAATTCAGAAAATGCTTTAACAAACCGTTTCGGGCCTAAGGGTTACTCCTGGGATTATCTGGAGAACGGGAAGTGGACCGAACTTGCCAATATTCCTTCCGGGGAACCCAGGACAATGGAAAATTCCACTTTATATGCAACATGGGGATATGGAATTCCTTATTGGTGCTTTGGGGATTTTTGGGCTGAGAAAGAAATTACAGCGGAAACCGCATTGGAACGGCAGGGTGCTTTGAATGAAAGCTATATGAAGGTTGCGGCACCAGGCCTTCCGGAATTGGTATATGAAGAGGATGAAAACAGAGAGGCACTGAATATTAAGACAGATTTGTTTAAATATGTTGACAGCCAGCTCGCACAGTTTATTACGAATGGAGTGACGGACGAAAGCTGGGATGCTTATATTAAAAAAATGAAGGATCTGCAAGCGGAGCGCTGGGCAGAGCTTTATCAGAAATACTACAATATAATGATGGAATCGTAAGGCTGCAGTCACGCCAATTAGGGAAAGGAAATTATGAATGTATTATGGATTTGTACAGATCAGCAAAGATTTGATACATTGGGATGTTATGGGAATCCCTGGGTAAAAACACCTAATATAGACAGGTTGGCTCAAATGGGCGTGAAATTCGACCGGGCATATGCACAATGCCCGGTCTGCGGTCCAAGCAGAGCTAGTTTTCTGACAGGGCGGTATCCAAGGACCTGTGGTGTGCGTCAGAACGGACAGGATATGCAAAAGGATGAGATACTTTTGCCAAAACTTTTACATATGAATGGATATTACTGTGGCTTGGCCGGAAAACTTCATATTTCCGCCTGTCATGATTCTGCATGTAAAATCATGGAACCAAGAATCGATGACGGCTATGATTTTTTCAGATGGTCACACCATCCGGCGGCCTTTTCCGGAACGAACTGGCCGATGAATGAGTATAGTATGTGGTTGGCTGAAAAGGGGACGGATTATATAACACCTGACAGAACAGAATGTAAATATATTCAGACAGGGATGCCTGAAGATCTGCATCAGACAACCTGGTGCACCAATCAGGCGATACAATTTATGGAGAGTGCTAAAAGATATCATCTTCCCTGGTTCTTTTCATTAAATTATTTTGATCCTCACCATCCCTTTGATCCACCGAAGGAATACCTGGAGAGATATCTTAGCAGGCTGGAAGAATTGGAACTTCCGGATTATGTGGAAAAAGAATGGGAAACAAAACCGGTATTTCAGAAAACGGATCATTTTGGCGCATATGATACGGAAGGTCTTTTCCCTTTTGAAGAAATGAGTCCGGCAGACCATCGCTATATACGTGCAGCATATTTTGCAATGATAGATTTGATTGATCATCAAGTGGGGAGACTGCTTGACTGGCTGGAAATAAATGAACAGCTGAATGATACCCTGATAATATTTACGTCGGATCATGGAGAAAGCCTGGGCGATCATGGCATGTATCTTAAAGGACCGTATTTCTATGAAAGCAGTGTACATGTTCCTCTGATTTTTACCTGTCCTGGTAAAATAAAGGGAGGGAGAACCAGTAATGCGCTGGTTGAGTTGACTGACATTTCGGAGACTGTCTGTGAAGCTGCCGGTATTCAAAAGGCAGCAGGCATGCAGGGAATGAGTCTTTGGCCATTGCTTACAGGAGAAAGAATGCTGAATAAACATCGGAACAATGTTTACAGCGAATACTATAACAGCAATATTAATCACCGTTCACCGCTGGCCTTTGTAACAATGGTTTATGACGGCAGATATAAACTCTGCAGAGTGCACGATCCCGAAGAAAAACAGCAGATAACGGGGGAATTATATGATTTGGCCGCAGATCCGGGAGAACATCATAATCTCTATTATGAAAAAGACGCAGAAGATGTAAAAATACTTATGCTGGAAAAGTTAAGTGACAGAATGGCTCAGACTTGTGATCCGCTTCCGGTGAGGAAGGCCTTTTGGTAAAGGAACACTTAATTGTCCGAATAAGGATTAAACAGCGGGATAGGAGGAAAATATAGTGAAAAACAAAAAGCCCAATATAATATATATACTAAATGATCATCAGGTAAATTATGGGCATGGCAGTCAGGGAGTCAGAATAAAACGCCCTGTTTTTGATAAATTTGCTTCTGAGGGAGTGCGGTTTGAACGGGCTTATTCAGTATGCCCTTTATGCGGTCCGGCAAGAAGGAGTATGCTTACAGGATTATATCCCCATAATCATGGAGAACTTATTAATGATGCAGATCATCCCTTTGATACGGAGGTTTATCTGGATACATTATATGAGGAAGGTTATGATAATTACTACTTTGGAAAGTGGCATGCCGGGCCGGGAACTGCATTGGAACATCATTGTGAGGGCTTTAATTATCCAAGCTATAATAATCCATATAACAAACCAGAATATAAAGAGTATCTCCGAAGGAAAAAACTTCCGGAACCCAGAATTTTGATTGAACATAATTTCTCAAGCTTTGTTCCATATGAAGAACTGCAGGAGGGAAAAGAATACCAGCAGGATCGCAGCTGGTGTAACGAACATGCCTCAGGAATTATGCTGACGCCTCCAGAGACGCATGAGGCTTTTTTTCTGGCGGATATGGCATGTGAAAAACTGAGAGAATTAAAGGAAAAGGAGGATGGTAAACCATTTCATCTCAGAATTGATTTTTGGGGCCCGCATCAGCCATATTTTCCTTGTAAGGAATATGCGGATATGTATTCTCCATCTGATATCCCTGAGTATCCCAGTTTCCGGGAAGATGTGTATCACAATAATAAACCTGAAGTTTATCAGTCAGAAAATAACAGAGGTATTTCCAGTGATGATAAGATAATTTTTCCTAACCCTCTTCCATGGAGTGTCTGGCAGGAGGTGATTGCCAGAGCTTATGCACAAATTACAATGATGGATGCCGCAGCGGGAAAGATTCTTGACGCTATAAAAGAGCATGGCTTTGAAGAAAATACAATTGTAATTTGGACAACGGATCATGGTGATGCATTGGCCTGTCATGGGGGGCATTTTGATAAACGTTCTTATATGCCAGAAGAAATGCTGCGTGTTCCCATGGCGGTTCGTTTCCCTGGGAAAATGCCGGAGGGGCTTGTAAGCAATGCGCTTGTGAGCAATCTGGATGTAGCGCCTACAATGCTGGACGCTGCCGGCAGCGCTTTTAAAAAGGATGTGGATGGGAATTCTCTGTTGAAAATAAGGGAAGGCAATGATGTTAACTTCAGGGATTATTTTGTATGCGAAACACATGGACATTTGGAAAAGCATTTGGGACGGGCGGTAATCACGCAGCGTTATAAGTATATATATAACGACTCACAGATCGAAGAATTATACGATTTATGTCTGGATCCATATGAAATGAATAATTTGTATAAAGATAAAGCTATGAGTGATATTTTGCAGAAAATGCGGCATCTGCTGAAACAATGGGCACAAAATACAGGAGACACAGTATTATTAAGTTCAATATCCGGTAAAACTGAATAAATGATGTAATACCAGGGACTGATATTCTGATAAGGGGTATCAGTCCTTTTGAACGGTTGACTGCGAAAATTTACAGACTTTTCATAGTTTATCTATGGATTTTTTTTGTAAAAAGTCATATAACATAAATGATGTAATTCCGGCGTCTGGAAAAGGCCGGAAAACCGGAACTTTTACGCTGACCCATAAATATACGGCTAAGGTTTTCCCCGAAAGCAGATAAAAGTTGAACAAATGCCGCTTTTCTGCTATTATAAGGGGTAGTGCATGTCCGGCTTTTGCCGTAAAGGGCAGAGAAATGGGCCGTGACGGGTTATTTTAGCGGACAAAACGATTGGAGCAAATACAAAATGAATGTAATTCAAAAAGTTTTCGGCACGCACAGCGACAGGGAATTGAAGCGCGTTATCCCCATTGTGGACAAGATCGAGTCTTTAAGGCCCGCGATGATGGAGCTTTCCGATGAACAGCTGAAGGATAAGACGAAGGAATTCAGGAAGCGTCTCTCCGAAGGGGAAACACTGGATGACCTGCTTCCGGAGGCTTATGCCACGGTGCGTGAGGCTGCCAGAAGAGTCCTGAACATGGAACCCTTCCGCGTACAGCTGATGGGCGGTATCATCCTGCATCAGGGACGTATCGCTGAAATGAAAACCGGTGAAGGTAAGACCATGGTTTCCACGCTTCCGGCATATCTGAATGCCCTGGAAGGAAAGGGTGTCCATGTGGTTACGGTCAACGATTACCTGGCTGCCAGGGACTCCGCCTGGATGGGCGCGGTTCATGAATTCCTGGGCCTGGAGGTAGGCGTCGTATTAAACAGCATGAAGCCGGAGGAAAGACGTGCCGCTTATGCCAAGGATATTACCTATGTGACCAATAATGAATTGGGCTTTGACTACCTGAGAGACAACATGGTCATTTATAAGGAACAGCTGGTGCTGCGTGACCTGCATTATGCCATCATCGATGAGGTTGACTCCATTTTGATCGATGAGGCCAGAACCCCTCTGATTATTTCCGGCCAGAGCGGGAAATCCACCAAGCTGTACGAGGCCTGCGATATCCTGGCAAAGCAGATGGAACGCGGCGCGGACATGGAGGATCTGTCCAAGCTGGACGCCATCATGGGCGTAGAACAGGAGGAATCGGGAGACTTCGTTGTCAATGAAAAGGATAAGGTGGTCAACCTGACGGAGCAGGGCGTTGCCAAGGTGGAAAGATTTTTCCAGATTGAGAACCTGGCGGATCCGGAGAATCTGGAAATCCAGCATAATATCATCCTGGCCCTGCGTGCAAATAACCTCATGTTCCGCGATAAGGACTATGTGGTAAAGGACGACCAGGTTCTGATTGTCGATGAATTTACCGGACGTATCATGCCGGGCCGCCGTTATTCCGACGGACTCCATCAGGCGATTGAAGCGAAGGAGCACGTACAGGTCAAGAGAGAAAGCAAGACGCTGGCGACCATTACCTTCCAGAACTTCTTTAATAAATTTGAGAAAAAAGCAGGTATGACAGGTACCGCACTCACTGAGGAAAAGGAATTCCGCGATATTTACGGCATGGACGTTATCGAGATTCCCACCAACAGGCCGATTCAGAGAATTGACCATCAGGATGCGGTTTACAAGACCAGAAAAGAAAAGCTGCATGCGATTGTGGAGGCAGTGGAGGAATCCCATGCCAAGGGGCAGCCTGTCCTGGTTGGTACGATTACCATTGAGGCTTCTGAGGAGCTGAGCGGCCTTCTGAAGAGAAAAGGAATCCCGCATAAGGTGCTGAATGCCAAGTTCCATGAGCTGGAAGCGGAAATCGTTGCGGATGCAGGTATCCATGGCGCCGTTACCATCGCCACCAATATGGCCGGCCGTGGTACGGATATTAAGCTGGATGATAATGCCAAGGCAGCGGGCGGATTAAAGATTATCGGTACGGAGCGGCATGAGTCCAGGCGTATCGACAATCAGCTGCGCGGACGTTCCGGACGTCAGGGAGATCCCGGTGAATCCAAGTTCTACATTTCGCTGGAAGATGATTTGATGAGGCTGTTCGGATCCGAGCGTCTGATCAATATGTTCAACACCATGGGTGTTCCGGAAAATCAGGAAATTGAGCACAAGATGCTCAGCAACGCCATTGAAACGGCGCAGAAGAAGATAGAGAGCAACAACTTCGGTATCAGAAAGAACCTGCTGGAGTACGATCAGGTCATGAACGAACAGCGTGAGATTATTTACGCTGAAAGACGCCGTGTCCTGGACGGGGAAAGCATGCGCGATGTTATTTACAAAATGATTACGGATATTGTGGATAATACCGTGGACATGGTAATCGGTGAAGACGCTGATGTGGAGGATTGGAATTTCAAGGAGCTCAATTCCCTGCTTCTGCCGATTATTCCGCTGGTTCCTGTTACAAAGGAGCGGGTGAACAAGCCAAAGAGAAACAGCCTGAAGCAGCAGCTGAAGGAAGAGGCTGTGAAGCTGTATGAGAGCAAAGAGGCGGAATTCCCGGAACCGGAAGCTATCCGTGAGCTGGAGCGGGTGATTCTGCTGAAGGTGATTGATAATAAGTGGATGGCTCATATCGATGATATGGATCAGCTGCGTCAGGGAATTGGTTTGCAGGCTTATGCCCAGAGGGATCCTCTGGTTGAGTATAAGATGAGCGGTTATGAGATGTTTGACAGCATGACCGACAGTATCAGGGAGGATACCATCCGGCTGCTCTTCCACGTGAGAGTGGAGCAGAAGGTGGAAAGGGAGCAGGTTGCCAAGGTGACCGGCACCAATAAGGATGATTCCGGCCCGAAGGCTCCGATGAAACGGAGCGAGAAGAAGGTATATCCGAATGATCCCTGTCCTTGCGGCAGTGGGAAGAAGTATAAGAACTGCTGTGGGAAGAATAAGTAAGGGATGGATTGGGGATAAGGAATTAGTGGAGGGATGGAGGACCCGGAAGGGTGACTTGACCTCCGCGGTTTAAGGAATGGTAACCCGGTAATCCGCCGGGGAGGCTCAAGGGCCTTCGGCCCTTTCGCTTTGCGGCTGTCGCCGCATGCCGGAGAGGAAACAGAAAGCTTTCGGGAAGCAGGCGTCCGGGCATAGGGCGGCCCGGGCGTCTGTTTCCCGGAAGCTTTCTGCTTCCTCTTCGGCGCCCGGCTCGTAGATAGTAAAAGTAAAGGTGGTGATCGTTAGTGGTTTTGTTGGATCAGATGAAACAGGAATTACAGGCTTATAAAACTCCATTGGCGGAAGTGAGGGATTCACTTTAACTTAGCTGAAAAGTCTAAGCGAATCGAAGAATTGGAGCGCGAGATGGAGGCTCCGGGATTTTGGGATAATCCTGAATATTCCAATAAGAAAATGAAAGAACTTAAGAACCTGAAGGATACCGTGGAGCAGATTGAGAATCTGTTCACCCAGTATGACGATATCGAGACGCTCATTGAAATGGGAAATGAGGAAAACGATGAGTCTATGGCGGAGGAAATCCGTTCTGAGCTGGATTCCTTCACGGAAGAACTGGAAACGCTGCGCATCAGCACGCTTCTTACCGGCGAGTATGATAAGAACGGCGCCATACTGAAGCTTAATGCAGGCGCAGGCGGTACCGAAAGCTGCGACTGGTGCAGCATGCTTTACAGAATGTATACCAGATGGGCGGAACGAAAAGGCTTTACTGTGGAAGTCCTGGATTTCCTGGACGGCGACGAAGCCGGCATTAAATCCGTTACCTTCCAGGTAAACGGAGAAAACGCATACGGCTATCTGAAATCAGAAAAAGGAGTGCACCGCCTGGTGCGGATCTCCCCATTCAACGCACAGGGCAAACGCCAGACTTCCTTTGTATCCCTGGATGTCATGCCCGATATTGAAGAAGACCTGGATATCGAAATCAATGAGGAAGACCTCAGAATCGATACCTACCGAAGCAGCGGCGCAGGCGGCCAGCATATTAACAAGACCTCCTCAGCCATCCGTATCACCCATCTTCCTACCGGAATTGTGGTACAGTGCCAGAACGAGCGCTCCCAGTTCCAGAACAAAGATAAGGCCATGCAGATGCTGAAAGCCAAGCTGTATATGCTCAGACAGGAAGAAAACGCCCAGAAGCTTTCCGGAATCCGCGGTGAAGTCAAAGAAATCGGCTGGGGCAATCAAATCCGCTCCTACGTTTTCCAGCCCTACACCATGGTCAAAGACCACAGAACCAACCACGAAACCGGAAACGTAGACGCCGTTATGGACGGAGCATTAGACTCCTTCATCAACGCCTATCTCAAATGGATAAGCACCGGCAAAGCCGATGGCGAAGAATAACCTGGAAACACCATTGAACAGTTATATAATATTAATAAACATCAAAGAGCGCCTGCCTCAATTTGAAGCAGACGCTCTTTGATGTTTATTAATACAAATTCAATACCTTCACAGTTACTGCGAAATTCCATCCCCGATCACTTTCACGATTGAATTTAAATCCTCTTAAATCACTTTCATACATAAAACGTGGCAAATACGCTGCTCTACTGAATGTACCCTTCAAATTCCCCTAATAAAGGCACCAAATACAAATATCACAATTTCACCCCAAATACCATACCTCATCATACCACACCCCCTCCTATATACAATTACTATATCTTTTGACCGTTCCGCCCTACATAACCTCAAAGCCCGGAAGGCACGGCATTTGCTTACGATGCGGCAGGGGCAGGCTGGAGGGGGAAGGGGGTTTTGTGCAATCCTTTTTAGACCATGAAGCTGAGACTTAAAAATTATGGAAGGCTCTCCTGACATAATTTTTCGCCCAAGGCTCAGCGTAATGCCCGGTCTAACCAGGACTTGCACAAAACCCCCTTCCCCCTCCCTCCAGCCCGCCCCTGCCGCATACGTAAGCAGATGCCGTGCCTTCCGGGCTTGTATCTATATCTGGAAAATGTGGCGGGTACGGTGGTCATCATAAGAGCGCACCTCATGGGCCGTCGCATCGGCCAGATGCTCCTTTTTCCACTCCGAAGGCGACATATGCATATACTGCTGGAACTGCCGGTTAAAGCTGGAAAGGCTGCTGTACCCCACCTGCTGCGCAATGACGCTGACAGGCATCTGGTTTAAATGAATCAGGTGGCAGGCCTGCTGGATGCGGTAATGCTGCAGATACTCCAAAGGACTGATCCCCACCATATTTTTAAACAGCCTGCGCAGATGGCTTTCGCTGATGCAGCAGTGCTCCGCAAGGCCGCTGACAGAAAACGGCTCATTATAATGTGCATACAGATAACTGAGCGCGCTGCGGATATAAGAATAGCTGTCCCCGGATTCCGACATGACCGAGTCTGCAGCCGACATGGTAATGCGGTTGATTTCTGAAAAAAGGGAAAACAACAGCCCATGGACAGCCTGCTGATAAAGCGGTTCTTTTTCCTGGAATTCCCGGAAAATACGGGACAGATAGTGGTAAAGCAGAGGAAAAGAAGCTGCCGTCACAATCACGGGAACCTCCTGAAGCATATAAAAAATCTGCCAGATATCCGAACCACAGTCCGATGCGGATTCCAGAAAATGCTTTGGATCAATATAAATATATTCCCAGCGGCTTTCCTGCAAGCCGCGTACTGCCAAATGGGGTACCTGCGGAAAAAGGATGCTGAAGGCTTCCGCTTCATAGGGTACAGGAGCCTGGCCGGCCAGAAACAGCTGTCCGTTTCCGCTGATGCAGTGTCCGATTTCCAGCCCATTATGAAAATGAAGATACTCCGGTGAATTCACGGAAATGGTCCAGTTATCCCCGAGAAAAGCAAGCACCGGGAACCGGGAGGGGAAATCATAGGGCCTGTATCTAATGGGAAATCGTTGGAATGATTGTTTCTGCATAGTTTTTAACTCCTTAATGATAGGGAACGCCGCACAGCCTACGTGGCACGATAGGGAGCATACCTGGGATCCTTTTTCACAATGGCGCGTCTGTCATTCCGAAAGGCCTGGGGAGAGCTCCCTACAATTTTATGAAAATACCGGTTAAAGCTGGACAGCGAGTGAAAGCCCGTCTGCAGAGCGATATCCAGAATGCCCGTTTCGCTGCTTGTCAGCATCCTGCACGCCTTCTGAATCCGTACGGTCCTCAGATATTGCAGCGGCGTCTGCTGAAAGCTCTCCTGGAAACGCTGCATAAACTGCCGCGAAGACAGCCCGCACAGATAGGCCAGATGCGCCGTATCCAGCTCGGCCGCATATTCCGAATCCAGATAGGATATGGCGGGAAACAGCTGCGGCAGAGACGAACCGCCCCCGCCAAAAACGGAACAGCCCTGATGTTTGCGGTACAGCAAGACCAGAAGCGTCTCCACCATTCCCCGGACAGCCATCCTGTAATGTCCCTCTCTGTCCGTCAATTCCCCGATTATCATCCGGATAAGCTCCACCTCCTCACAAAACCGCTCCCCTGACAGAAGCTTGGAAAAATCCGTATACTGATACCAGGTAAATTCACTGGGAAGCCCGTTGGGATAAAAAGGAGCCAGAAGCTGTTCCGGATTAAAAAAAAGATAACTGCACGAAACCTCACCCTCCTGCGGCGGAAAAAAAGAACCATGCGTAAAGAAGGGAGGAAGAAAACAGATATTCCCCGGTGAAAGGGAAGATACCTGATTCTCCAGATTCCAGGTCATGGTTCCGCTCTGACAGAACGCGATTTCAATGCAGTTATGAAAATGAATAAAATCTATCTGCGGCGTCGTGGATTTGACCTCCATCAAAAGAATTGGAAAATCCGCGGCGAATTTGTACTCTCTGTAAGTGACAGGAAGGTTCCTGCTGCAGGAAGTCATAGGAAATCCCCCTTAAAACAATTACGCCCCCAAAAGCGTGTTTTACTGATTATGCCTGTTCCGATAGCTCATCAGCTCCAGATAAAAATTAGCGGATGCAGTATTCGCATATGGAATCACAAACAGCAGACCAATCCCGCAGGTAAGCAGCCCCAGCAGATAAAGCGGGATAAAGCTTACAGCCAGATAAAAACGCCGCCCCTTGCTTCCCTTCATAATTTTCCGGCTGTACCGCAGGCACTCAATTGCCGAAAACTCCGGAAAATCCAGGCAAACATAAAAACTCTGGGAATACTGCAGGCTGATAATAGTTCCACCCACCAGCCCGATCACAAACGTAATGGAAAACACCAGTATCATTACGGACACCGAAACATCAACAAAACTGAAAATAGCCATACAGATAAAAAGCGGTACAAAGAAAACCAGACAAAGCAGCAGCTGAAAAAGCTGGATCAGAATCGCCTTATCCGGATGGTTCCCAAATCCATAAAAAACATCGCTGATCTTGATATTCCCCCCGCAGCACACATTCAGATACATGTAAGTCTGCCCCGCAAGGAAAATACCCATCAGCAGCTGCAGCAGACACTCAATCACGAACTGCACCGTCAGCCCCGTCATAGTCCTCGTATTCAGTGAAAACGTCGCCATGAAATTAATCATCGTCATAATCACTTCCACCACAAGAAACGCCGGAACCAAGGTCCCGTATTTCCCCAGCATCTGCCCCTTTGCCTTAGCCTTCAGCTCCGCTGAAGATGCATGTCTGTCCATATGTAAATCTCCTTCTGCATTCAAAAATCAAAAATACCCATAATAGCCCAGCTGCCTGAACCATAACTGATAACAATCCCGTTCCCGCACAGTTACTGCAAAACACCGCCGACCCACAAACCCTTCATCCCCGCATAAAAGCCCGAATGAATAAAGCAGCGCCTGCAACCGCTCTAATGATACCCTGCATCCTCCTGAATCTGCTCCCACATATCATCAAAGCTCTCGCCATAAAAATACTCCGAATACTGATTCAGCTGATCGTGAAACTCCTGCTTATAAGAAGGATTCGTAAACAGCATCACGAAAAAACTTCCAACCACAACCACATTCACAACCATCCCCAGAATCCCCGTCAGCAGCCCGACTTTGGCATTCGGGAGCATAGCCTTATCATTCCCCTTGGAAAGCAGGCTCAAAATAATCGAAAGCCCCCCGCAGATAATCGGCGGATACACCGTTGCAAAAAAAGCGCTGATAACGGCAATAATCCCCAGCACCATGGAAGCTGTAGCAAAGCTGCTCCCCGGATGCCGCGTAGGCGGCGTATAATACGGAGGATACCCCGACCCATTATTCTGATAAGGCGGCACCGGCCCATTATTATAGCTATCCATAAAATTCTCCTTTATCAACTCATACCATATAACATAAGCTGTTTCTATTTAACCTGTAAAACCTACAAACCCTACGGATGCTATTGTAGCACGTTTCCCCCACCAGCACAAATGAAAAAACTATGAATTCCCCACACATAATCCCCATTTCCTCATTCTGCCTCATACCCTCAAACCCCCCTGCCCGCCGCCCCGGTGGCGCAGTCTGCAGGAACACAGCCAGGACGCGGCAAAGCAGGACATGGAGGGGAAGTTTCCATTCCCCCTTGAAATCGGGGGGACATTTCCACTATAATAAAAAACAGGCACTGCAACGCAGTAAAAGTAGTTTGTAACTGTAAGGGCGTGAAAAAGCTATTCAGTTACGGTAGTTCAAAGAAAGGAAAACCCCCGGCCTCCCACAGGCACCAGGGGAAAACAGAAAAATAACCATGGATATTACAGGCAAACTGACAGAAGAACTCAAGGTAGAGCGCTGGCAGGTGGAAGCCGCCGTCAAGCTAATTGACGAAGGCAACACCATCCCCTTCATTTCCCGTTATCGCAAGGAGGTTACAGGCTCCCTCAACGATGAACAGCTCCGTGATCTCTACGAACGGCTGAATTACCTGCGAAATCTGGAGGAAAAGAAGGAACAGGTTCTTGCCAGCATTGAAGAACAGGGAAAACTGGACGAAGAGCTTAAGGCCAGGATCCTGGCGGCTGAAACTCTGGTAGTGGTGGAGGATCTTTACCGCCCTTACCGCCCCAAACGCAAGACAAGGGCCAGTGTGGCCAAGGAAAAGGGCCTGGACGGCCTGGCACAGTTCATTCTTGCCCAGGAAACCGACCGCCCCCTGGAGGAAGAAGCAGCCAGATACATCAGTGAGGAAAAGGGTGTGGAAAGCGCCGCGGACGCTCTGCAGGGTGCAAAAGACATCATCGCGGAGGCAGTTTCCGACGAAGCCGACTACCGAATCTATATCCGCAGCATCACCTTTGAGGAGGGGAAAATCACCAGCACGGCCAAGGATGAAAAAGCTGCCAGCGTTTATGAAATGTATTACGCTTACGAGGAACCGCTGAAAAAGGCCGCAGGCCACCGTATCCTCGCCCTCAACCGCGGAGAGAAAGAAAAATTCCTCACCGTAAAAATCGAAGCCCCGGAAGAGCGGATTCTCCGCTATCTGGAAAAAAAGGTAATTACGAAAGAGAACCCTGTCACCAGCCCTGTTCTCCGGGAAGTGATTGCAGACAGCTATAACCGCCTGATCGCTCCTGCCATCGAAAGGGAAATCCGCAGCGACCTTACGGAAAAAGCGGAGGACGGCGCCATTTCCGTTTTCGGAAAGAACCTGGAACAGCTCCTCATGCAGCCTCCCATCGCCGGCAAGGTGGTGCTGGGCTGGGACCCCGCCTTCCGTACCGGCTGCAAGCTGGCGGTGGTGGACGCTACCGGAAAGGTGCTTGACACGAAGGTGATTTACCCCACCGCCCCTCAGAACAAGGTGACGGAAGCCAAGGCGGAACTGAAAAGACTGATCAAAAAATACAATGTATCCCTGATTTCCGTAGGGAATGGAACGGCCTCCCGTGAGTCCGAGCAGGTGATCGTAGACCTGATTAAAGAGCTGGACACCCCGGTCCAGTACATTATAGTCAACGAAGCCGGCGCGTCCGTTTATTCCGCAAGCAAGCTGGCCACCGAGGAATTCCCCAACTTTGATGTGGGACAAAGAAGCGCTGCTTCCATTGCAAGACGCCTCCAGGATCCCCTTGCGGAGCTGGTAAAAATCGACCCCAAATCCATCGGCGTCGGACAGTATCAACATGATATGAACCAGAAAAAGCTGGGAGAAGCCCTCAGCGGCGTAGTGGAAGACTGCGTAAACCGTGTGGGCGTGGATCTGAACACCGCCTCCGCCTCCCTGCTGGAATACATTTCCGGCATCTCCAAGACAATAGCCAAAAATATTGTGGAATACCGTGAGACAAACGGCCGCTTTACCAACAGAAAGCAGCTGCTTAAGGTAGCCAAGCTGGGGCCTAAGGCGTTTGAACAGTGCGCCGGTTTCATGCGCATTCAGGACGGTGATAACCCGCTGGATGCCACCAGCGTCCATCCGGAATCCTATGAAGCGACCATGAAGCTTTTAGACAGGCTGGATCTGACCATGGAGGATGTGAAAAAGCTGCAGGCGGAGGCAAAATCCGTGAAAGCCGCTCTCCGCCAGCAGCCCGCCGCCCCTCAGGGCCGCGGCCAGAAGCCGAAGCCGCAGAACCAGAAAAATATCGTCATCCGCAACACCAATACCGCCATGGGAAAAGCCCTGGCTGCGGCCATGGGCGGCGCGGTGCTTCAGGAAGAGCCGGCCGGCAAAAAAGCAGCTTCCGCTCCCGCAGGCAGAACCGACACTGGAGCCGCCGCCTCTGCGGGAACAGCCCCCGCAAGCCTGGAACGCCGTGTCCGTGACAAGAAGAAAATGGCGGAAGAGCTGGGAATCGGTGAAATCACCCTTACCGACATCCTTAAGGAACTGGAAAAACCGGCCAGAGACCCCAGAGAAGACATGCCCGCCCCCATCCTGCGCAGCGACGTGCTGGACATGAAGGATCTGAAGCCCGGCATGATTCTCAAGGGAACCGTGCGAAATGTGATTGACTTCGGTGTTTTTGTGGATATCGGCGTCCACCAGGACGGCCTTGTGCATATCTCCCAGATTACCGACCGCTTTATCAAGCATCCTCTGGAAGCAGTGAGCGTAGGCGATATTGTGGATGTGAAGGTTCTTGACGTGGATCTTGCCAAGAAGAGGATTTCCCTCACCATGCGTCTTGATCAGGAAACTCAGAAAAATAATAAAAACAAATAAAGGCATATAAAAAATGCTGCAGCCAAGGGTACCGGGACTGCAGCATTTTTTTCATGCTACGGACATAATATGGACAGTTTTAATTCTGCGGCTGGATTCTGTTTTCCGTTTCCAGCAAAAAAGCATCCACGCTTTTATTGAAGGCCTCCCACTTCCTGGAGGCAATAAAATGATCCCCCTCCAGGATGACCAGCTTGCTTCCGGGTATGGATCTTGCTATCAGCTGTGTATGGCTCAGCCGGATCATATCCCTTGTTCCGGCAATCACGAGAACCGGCATCTGTAAAGAGAGAAGCTCCTCCGGATCAATATGCGGCTGCGTCACCATCAACCCCAGCATTTCCTTATTGGGCACCGCCTTTTTAGAAAACAACGCTATCAGGGAAACCATCAGATACCCCATAACAATGGGAAGCTGAACGGAATTTTTCACGCCTTTGGGAAACAAATTGGCTCCGTTTAAAATCAGCCTGCCAACCCGCCGGGGATGCCGCAGCGCGAAGAGCAGGGCGATGTTGGCCCCATCGGAGAAACCCAGGATATCAGCCTGCTCCAGTCCTTTTTCATCCATAAAGGCTTCCAAATCCAGGGCAAACTGTTCCAGCGTGAAAGGCGCTTCACCTCTGGGCGACTTCCCATGCCCCCTGGTGTCCAGGGCATAAACATGATATTTTTCAGAAAAGAAAGAAATCTGATGCTCAAAATATTCTGCGCTTTCACCGTTCCCATGAAGGAGCAGAAGCGGCGTCCCCTTCCCCTTTTCCAGATAATGCAGCCTGATGTCCATAAACACCTCCACTTATATAACAATTAAAATAGCTGAACCGTTTCCCGCCTCTCCTACTTCTGCGGCAGGGCCTTCTGGAAATGCTGGTAATCCTTCATGGTTTTCCAGTTTCCGCCCCAGGTGAAGCCATGCTCCGTAAACAGCTGGTAACACAGATCATTTTTATCTATTTTGGCCGGAAAATCCAGGCTCCTGTCCGCATATATTTCACTGGAGGCCGGAGAGACCCTTCTTTTGCCGTTGGGATAGGTTACATAGGGGTTATACAGCGGATTTATATCAACGGCCAGCCCGTAGGCATGCCTGGAAAGGCTGGAGGTGCCGTCCACCACCCGGTAATTAAAGCAGGAGGTATTATTTGCCTCCATGGAAAGCGTATCGTCACCGCCGTATTCATCGATCAGCCGTATCCGTTCTATCGGATATGACGCCTGATAAAGCTCATAGAAAATTTCAACCAAATCCTGGGCAATCGCCTGGTTGCATATGATTTCCCCCATCTGCGGCTGTCCCTCAAAGTCCATATACAGTACCTGCAGATATTTAAGCTCCTCATAGGGAACAATACACCCTTCCCCATAAGAAATTCCGGTAATCTTTTCCTTCACCGCATCACTTAAGGATTCATAAAAGAAACCCTCCTGATAAGTCACCCGGTCGGCCTGGGGCACAGCAGACTGCGCTGCAGCACCTTCCCCTTGATTCCCACTCTCGTTTTCCCCTCCGGACGCTAACGTTCCCGCCGCACATAAGGGCAGCGGAACCGCCATGCAAAAAAGAAGACATAGAAGAAAAGCAACAGCGCCGCCTGATAAAATGTTCTTATTTTTGGTTATCATAAATCAGCAAACCCTCCCTATTGAAACCTGTTATGCCTATTATTATAATCTATGCAGCCGATCCTGGCAAAAAGAATCTGAAAAAGCGAAAATCCGCCGTCCGGCATTGCGCTGTTCGTCCCGGCATTCTGTATACTTTTCAGAAAAAGTTTTGTAAAACACTCCATCATGACAACTCCCGGAGGAACCGATATAATGAAAGAACATGATACAAAAGTATAGTGGACCGGAAAACTGCGGATGCCGGTAACAGACCGATTATCCATGCTGCCGCACCAAATGCAGTAAAGCTTCTGTTCACAGAAATTATTTGATCAGCGCAGGCGGCGCCTGTGCCAAGGGAGGGGAAAATGAATCAGGATATTTCTTACTTACAGCGCCTGAACCGGCCCGAAGGACCGGTCGATGTGGTTCTGGACACGGACACCTATAATGAAATCGACGACCAGTACGCCCTGGCCTATCTCATCAAATCGGAGGAAAAGCTGCATCTGAAGGCTGTTTATGCAGCGCCCTTCCATAATGAGAAATCCAGCGGACCAGAAGACGGTATGGAAAAAAGCTATCAGGAAATCCACCATATCCTGGACTTGATGGAAAAGCAGGAACTGAAGGAACACGTATACCGCGGCTCAGCCCAATACCTTCCGGACGAAGAGACACCCGTTGCATCCGATGCCGCAGCGCATCTGGCCGCGCTGGCGCTTGGTTATACGCCGGAAAAGCCCCTGTACGTCATTGCCATCGGAGCCATTACCAATGTGGCCTCAGCCCTGCTCATGAAGCCGGAAATCAAAGACCGCATAGTTCTCATCTGGCTTGGCGGCAATGCCCATGAATGGCCGGATAATAAGGAATTCAATCTTTTCCAGGATGTGGCTGCGGCGAGAGTGGTATTCGGCTGCGGCGCAGCTTTGGTACAGCTTCCCTGCATGGGCGTGGTATCCTCTTTCACCACCGGCCCCGGCGAACTGGAGACTTTTCTCCGCGGCAAAAACAAGCTGTGCGATTATCTGACAGACTACACGGAAAAGGAAGGCGCAGCCGGAAGCAAAAACAGCTGCTGGACAAGGGTGATCTGGGATGTCACCGCGGTGGCCTGGCTGCTGGACGGTGATTTCATGTGTGACAGGCTGGTGCCCAGCCCGATTCCGCAGTATGATCATCATTACAGCTTTGACCCCGGAAGGCATTTTATCAGATATGTTTACCATATTAACAGGGACAATCTGTTTGAGGATTTATTCAGAAAGCTTGCACAGTAAATATACAGTCCTGGTGGATGTTTACGGCACATGACAGGATATAAGACAGATGGGAGCAAAACATGAAGATTTTAAATTTCGGTTCACTGAATATTGATAAGGTATATAAAGTGAAGCATTTTGTAAGGCCGGGCGAGACGATTTTTTCAGAAGAATATCAATGCTTTCCCGGTGGCAAGGGGCTGAACCAGTCCATTGCGGCAGCGCGTGCCGGGGTTCCGATTTATCATGCCGGGACCATAGGCCCGGACGGCCGCTTCCTGGCGGAGCTGCTTAAGGAAAGCGGCGTGGATACCCGGTATCTGCGTGAGAACGGAAGCATTACAGGACATGCGCTGATTCAGGTTTCCGAAGAAGGGGAAAACTGCATTATCCTTTTTAACGGCAGCAATTATGAGAACGGCAGAGAATTCATCAACCAGGTGCTGGAAGATTTCGGTGAAGGAGATATTCTGGTTCTGCAAAACGAAATCAGCAACCTTCCCTATCTTCTTGAAAAAGGCGCCGCTATGGGAATGCGGATTCTGTTTAACCCTTCGCCGATGAATGAGAGCCTGAAAAAGACGGATCTTTCCGGCGTCACCTGGCTGATGCTGAATGAAACGGAAGGAAATGACATTACAGGTGCCTCCGATCCCGACCGTATCACGGAGGTTCTTCTGGAGAAATATCCTCAAATGAAGGTAATCCTTACATTGGGCCGGAAGGGCGCTGTTTACAAAAGTGCGGAGGAATGTGTATATCAGCCCTGTTTTCCAGTGAATGCTGTGGATACTACAGCAGCAGGAGATACCTTCACCGGATATTTTATCGCGGCTATAGTGGAAGGGAAGACCATGCAGGAGGCGCTGTGTCTTGCTGCCTGCGCTTCTTCCATTACCGTATCCCGGGAAGGCGCAGCCGTTTCCATCCCTGAAAGAACCCTGGTGGACGAACGCCTTCAGGAGCTTGACAAAGGAATTTAAGTGTATGTGGAATTTAAAATAAGGCGGATAACGCTGCAGGATTACGGAAACATCCGCATGCTGGACAGCCTGTCAGTCCGCCATGATGAGGAGGATGAAACTGTAGATGAGCCGGATTGGGCTATATTTGCCAAAGAGCTACAGTACAATGGCTTTGAGGAAACTGACAAAGTCTTAAGCTTTCAAAAGTATGGTTTTATGCATTAGTATTACATATTAAAAATAGCAAAAAAGGTATGGAAATCAAGGCCAAAATTCAGCTGTTAGTGCTGAAGCGGCGCGTTTTTCATACCTTTTCCTTTTCCATGTCAAACATTTACAACGGCAGATCCTTCCGCCCAAAGCACACAACCCCACTCCCATACAGCGCCGCCCCAATCACCGCCATAATCACACAGCTCCCGACGGTGCCGTCCTGGCCTGACACAATTTTTTCTCCGGGGAACAGCGTAAATGGTGTAAGATACCGGAAAAACTCCAAATCCCCGCCCATATTACCAAGCATCTGAAACAGGAAAAACAGAATCAGCAGCCCGGCGCCGACGAAGAAATACCACTTTGAATCATTGAAAATACATGCCGGCAGAAAACCGATTCCTCCCAGCATCAGGTGCAGCAGAAGAAGCGCTGCATTCAGCTTCAGATAGACAGGGATATCCAGCTCGCCGGGAAACAGGCTTTCGCAGCTGACAATTCCGATGGCCGTAATCAGGGCAATCAAAAGCGCCGTTTCCAGCAGCAGGGTTAACAGCTGCGTCACTAAAATCCGTGTTCGTGAGTTGGGAGTGGACAGAAGTACAGCCATAGAACCGGTGTCCACATAATGTGCAAGAAGCTTATTCCCAAGAATAATCAGAAAAATAACAGGAAAAACCAGCATGATAAATCCATACAGATAAATATGTACGAATTCAGTCAGATTCCCCGCAATTCCTGTCATTCCCACTGCGGTCATCATCCCCGGTAGCGCCTGCTGGTAATCGTTAAGCATGTGGGCAAGCTCAGGGTCGTACATATAAATAATAACTGTGGTATACATGGTCATCGCAGCCAATATAATCAGCAGAATTTTCCAGGTCTGTGCCAGATTTCTTTTCAAAAGCGGTAATGAAATCATGCCTTTTCACCTCCATAATAATGAAGAAAAATTTCTTCCAGCGTCTGTGTGTGGATCTGCAGATCCCTGACAGAACATTCCGACAACAGAGACAGTAGCCTGGGGATATCCCCCTTCACGGCAACGGTAACCTGACAGCCTTCCCTTCGCGTGATTGAAAATCCGGGCAGGACAAGAGCATCCGCCGCCTCTTTGCTGTCCAGCGTGATAATGTAGTCTCTTGTCCGTTTTTTCTTAAGCCCCTCCATATCCTCAATGGCGGCAATTTCCCCCTGCCTGATTATCGCCGTCCTTTCACAGGTGCGTTCCACCTCTTCAAACAGATGGGAGGACATAAAAACAGTGGTTCCCTTCTTTTTTTCTTCCAGAATCAGTTCGATAAAGCGATTCTGCATTAATGGATCCAGGCCGCTGGTGGGCTCATCCAGAATTACGATTTCGGGATTCCCCATAAAAGCATTTACGATGCCCAGCTTCTGCTTCATGCCCTTTGACATTTTTCTCACGCGGCCGGAAGGATCCAGCTCAAGCAGCTCCATCAGTTCCCGCATGCGGCTTTTGTCCTTAATCCCTTTCATTTCCGCCAGAAGCCTGAGAAGCCCGTCGCCGGTGCAATCCTCAGGAAAAGCGATCTCCCCGGCCAGGTAGCCCAGTGATTTCTGGATGACGGCGGCCTCATGAAAACAGTCCATGCCCAGAATGCGGCAGGAACCCTTTTCCGGATGCAGAAAACCAAGCAGATGCCGTATTGTGGTGGTTTTTCCCGCGCCGTTAGGACCGAGAAAGCCGTAAACCTCACCTTTTTTCACCGATAATGAAACATCAAATATTCCCTTGTGACTGCCGTAATCCTTAGTGATATGACTGATATCTATGGCATTCATAAATACTCCTCCCTGTAAGAAAGCCGACGGAACATATCGCTCCATTCCTTAAAATCATGCATAATTTCATCCAGCACAAACGGTTTGCCCTGCCTCCGTTTCTCGTTGATGTAGCCATCCGCCATCCACAAAAGCATCCGCAGTATCTGTTGCGGGTCGGCATCCTGACGGAATCTTGAGAAATCCACATTTTTAAAATACTGGAAGATAGAATTATCTATATAATCCTGGTTTGTGCTGTTTAACTCATCTGATACCTCTTCCTTTTCCGGATAAAAGCAGCGCATGACAAAATCCATCAGATAGGGATTGCGCGACATGATGGCGGCCTTTTTCTGCGCAGAATAGGCCAGCAGCTCAAAAAAGTCAGTGATCTCCTTAAAATGGGCATCAACGACCTGAGCCGTCACAATTTGCTTTGTATAATCATAAATATAAAGATATAAACTCTTTTTATTATGGAAATAGTAGAAAAGCAGCCCTTTGGATATCCCTGCCTTTGCGGCGATATCATCCGTGGATGCCCGCTTATATTCATGCGTGGCAAACACCTCCAGGGACGCATTGATTATTGCCTGCTGTTTTTCTTCGGGCAAATGGAAAAACTGTTCGTTCATGGAGTACCTCCTGACTGCTTCGGTTTAACCGGCCGGGTTAAATATAATTTCAGTCTAGCGGATTGACTGGAATTTGCAACCCCTTAAAAATAAAAAAAATTAATGGCTCAGAACGCTGTACTGCTGCAGCGCCTTCCTGTCCGCCCCGGTGCGCGGGCAAATGAGCGTGCGGAGAAACGTATGCGAAATGTATGCGGACAAACGGACAATCCGCGCCTTGACATTTAATAAAATCCTGCTATGATAATAGAGTAACAATTTAATAAAGGTAAAGTTCTTCAGGGTTGGGTGTAATTCCCTACCGGCGGTGACGCTGCAGTTGTTCCACGACAGGTGCAGACAAGTCCGCGACCCGCGTCATGCGGCTGATCCGGTACGAATCCGGAACCGACAGTAAAGTCTGGATGAAAGAAGAAAATCATGCATGGAATACCTGTTTTTACGCCGTTTGGTTTACGGAGGCGGCAGGTGTTTTCCAGGGATTGGATATCTGCCCGGAGAATCATTTCTCCGGGCTTTTTTGATACCTTCCTTTCATGAAGCATCAGAAGAATTTTCCTTGTCTTACGCAATAACTCCGGCTGGCCGGAGAAAGAAAAGGAGAGTATACATAATGAATGATTTAGCAGCGTCCTTCGCGGAAAACCTTATTTTTGTCCTGGAGTTTCTGGGGCTTGTGGCAGCCATGGTAATCATCGCCTACGTGGTGGAAAAATGGGAACGAAAGAAAAACGGAAACAGGGAACGTACCCTCACCACCAGAAAAATAGCCATGATAGGCGTATTTTCGGCGATAGCGGTCATCCTGCACATGCTGGATTTCCCAATCCCCTTTGCCCCGGAATTCTATAAAATGGATTTCAGCGAGCTTCCTGCCCTGATCGGCGCATTTGCCTTTGGCCCGGTGGCGGCGGTCATGATTGAGTTCTGCAAAATTATCCTGAAGCTTCTGTTTAAAGGAACCTCCACCGCATTTGTAGGAGATCTGGCCAATTTTATCATTGGCTGCAGCTTCCTGCTTCCTGCCTCTATCATATACCTGTTCCGCAAGAACAAGAAAAATGCCATAATCGGCTGTGTTGTGGGAACACTTGTAATGACGGTTTTCGGAACTGCCTTCAACGCGGTGTACCTGCTCCCCAAATTTGCAGAGCTGTACGGAATGCCGTTAGATTCCATTGTCGGCCTGGGCCACGCCATCAATCCCTCCATCAACAGCGTGACTACGCTTGCATTATTTGCCGTAGCGCCCATGAACCTGATGAAAGGCGGCATCGTTTCCATAGTAACCATGCTGATTTATAAAAAACTCAGCCCCATCCTGCACAGCAAAAAATAATAAAAAAGGCAGGCCATTGCGGCCTGCCGGGTTTTTTGAGGGAGGGCCGGCATCTTTTCCGGATGCCGGCAAGTTATGAAAAAGAAATCTATCTAAAATTTTCTTGTTGGCTTTGTATAGGTATAAGATAACATTTAAGTGTGTAGGAATCGTGATGGAATTTTGAAGAAACTGTGAAGCTTTTGGGACTAAAAAATGAATCCTCAGCTCAGTTTTTCCGAAAAACCTGATTCGCCGGAAAGCCCGTTCACCAGATTTTCCATTTCCTGTTTTGACTGCACATGCCTTGAACGGTCAATCACATCCTGCCTTGCACTTTCGCTCATGGAAGAAAAAGTCCGCATGGCATCCATATTCTGCGCCAGGGCCATTCCCAGCCCCAAAGGTATCCCGTCATCGTTTAAAAGACTCATGTTTTTCTCCTTCGTTTTTTCTTTTATTATGTCATAATACATAAAAATTATACAGAAACTTACGTTATTTAGAAAAAATTAAGAAATATTTAAAAGAACTGCATAGATTTTTAGAAGGCAACTATAGTATGATAGTCGGAGTAATTCCAAGAAGGACTTATTTATAAGGAATGCCGAACCTCGGGTCCGGCTGCCGGATAAGGCCAAAATGGAATTGGCTGCATCAGCTGGAAGAAAAATACCAGTTGACAAAGAGCTGAATCAGTATTACTGTATTAATTACATAATACAGGTGATATATCATGCGGTTTTCCAGGTGAGGCCGCCTGCATTGCAGGTCATGGGCTTATGGAAAACAAAGGGAGAGAATCTATGAGTGCGCTGGTTGAAGTAAAGGACATGTGTAAGGTATATAACCCGGGTGAAAATGAGGTGCGGGCGCTTGATCATGTCAATGTAACCATTAATGAGAATGAATTTGTAGCAATTATCGGCCATTCCGGTTCCGGAAAGTCTACGCTGATGAACATGCTGGGGTGCCTGGATGTACCTACAAGCGGAACATATCTTCTGCACGACCAGGATGTTTCAAGAATGAGCGACGATGATCTTTCGGATATCAGGAACAGGGAAATCGGCTTTATTTTTCAGGGCTTTAACCTGATCCAGAATCTGACGGCCCTGGAAAATGTGGAGCTGCCCCTGATTTACCGCGGCGTGGGGAAAAGGGAGCGGACAGAGCTTTCCAGGAATGCCCTCACGAGAGTGGGCCTTGAGAAAAGAATGAGCCATAAGCCCTCTGAGATGTCCGGCGGGCAGCAGCAGAGAGTTGCCATCGCAAGAGCGATTGCCCAGGCACCTCCGGTAATCCTTGCGGATGAGCCTACCGGTAACCTGGATTCCGGATCTACGAAGGAAATTATGGGGATTCTGAAGGATTTACATAAGGAAGGCAGAACGGTAATCATTATTACCCATGATAATGACATTGCGGCTCAGGCAGAACGTATTATCAGGATTAAGGACGGCCAGATTGAAGCGGATTATGTCCAGGATACGGAAATTTATGAAGAATAACTGCTAAAGCAGGCTTTCAGACAGTTATAAGAAGCAGTGTGGGAAGCGGCGCAGGACAAGCCGCAGGCCGGCTCTGTTTTTATGAATAAAGGCAACTACCCGATGGGACTGAATGGAGGATACAAGATGAGTGAGTTAGAAAACAAGGGCGCCGAAAACCTGACGGAGGTCCAGGAGACGGCAAAGGAAAAGAAGAAAAGAGAAAAAGCCGAAGCTAAGGAAAAGAAAGCGCAGCAGAAGAGAGAGGCCATTATGGCCGGCGGCACACAGAAGAAGAAAAAGAAGAAAATAGGCTGGATTATTGCGCTGGTTCTCGTGGTAGTCATTGTGGGTTATTCCGTAGTGACCAGCGTAATTGCCAAGAATACGCCCATGCAGGTGAATACCATTGAAGTGACGATGGGAAGCATTGAAGAGACCATGTCCACCAGCGGTACGGTGAGCAGTGAGCAGAGCAAGACATACTATGCGCCGGTAGGCGCCACTATCTCTGAGATGAAGATCGCCCTGGGCGATGAGGTGGCAGAAGGACAGCAGCTGGTATCCTTCGACACCACCGAACTGGAAAACAGAAAAGCAAAAGCGGCGCTGGATGCTTCCGCAACGGCGAACAGCTACAGAAGCTCCCAGTATCAGAGCAACAAGAATGAATCAGAGTATAATGAAGCAACTATCGGCCTGGACGAACTGAAGATCCTTGCCGAGCAGCAGGAGCAGTACGTACAGGGACTGAAATACCAGCTGGAGGATGAAACCCAGCGTGAAAGAGAAAAGCTTCAGGACTGGCTGGGCAAGCTGAACCAGGAGCTGGAGACCCAGAATAATAAGCTGGCTGAGCAGAGTGATTCAGATGCCAGAAAAGGAATTCAGGAAATCATCCAGAACCTGAATAACAGCATTCGGGAAACAAGCAACCAGCTCAGCGATCTGAGCATGTCCGAGGACCTGAGGGAGACCCAGCGTATTATTGACGCGGAGCAGAAGAAGCTGGAGGATATGAAAGAAGAGATCAGCAAGCGGGAAGGAAAGGAATCCTCCTCCGAAGCGGGAATTGCCGATCCTTATTCCAAGCAGCAGCAGGCAGATACCGTACAGAGCGCACAGATTACCGCAAGTGAAGCGGCGGCAGAGCTGGAGAAGGCTCAGGCGGGTGTTGTTGCGGAATTCCCCGGCATCGTAACCAAGATTGCCACCGTATCCACATCCAAGGATGCAACCAAGGGCGGCGGCCTTCTGGAAGGGGCTACCGTAGCTGAAGGAACCGAGCTTTTCACCATAGAAAGCAACAAGCAGGTAAAGGTGGGCATCGAAGTCACCAAATATGACCTGCCCAAAATCGAAATCGGCCAGAAGGTGGATGTTACCATTGCAGGAAAAGAATATGAAGGCGAGGTTTCCAAAATCAATAAAGTGGCAGCTGCCAATTCCCAGGGAACGCCTGTAGTTGGAGCAGAGGTACATATCAAGAACCCGGACGAGGATATTTTCCTGGGCGTGGAGGCCAAGCTTGTTATCCATACCGCATCTGCGGAAAATGTTCTTACAGTACCTGTTGAAATCGTAAATGCGGATAAGCAGGGTGAGTTCTGCTACGTTGTGGAAAACGGCGTGGTAACCATGAGAAGAATCACCACAGGAATTTCCTCTGACAGCATGGTTGAGGTAAAGGAAGGCCTGAAGGAAGGCGATCAGATATTATATGATGTGACAGGTATGGTGACAGAGGGCATGAAGGTTATGGCGGTTCCTATGGGAAGCGGCATGGCGGGTGCGGCAATGACTGACGCAGCGGCTCCCGAGACCGGCGCAGCCGTGGAAACAGCGTCGGAAGCATCCACTGAAAACGCATCAGAAGAAGGCTCCTCCGAAGCGGCAGGCCAGGAGACGGAGACCGCTGGAACACAGACACAGACGGACGGCGCGGCGGATACCGGAAACGAGTAATCCGGGACTGCTCACAGCGGTCTATATAAGGAGGATGCAATAGTGGCACAGGCATGGGAATATATAAAAATTGCCCTGATGAATATCAAAAGCAATAAAGGCCGGTCCATTCTGACGATGCTCGGTATTATTATCGGTATTACATCCGTTATCATGATTATTTCCATTGGTGACGGAGTAAAGGGACAGGTAAACGACGAACTGAATGCCATGGCCGGAGGGCTGATTGGTATTTATGTTAATAATGAACACAGTGAAGATGAGGTTTATTTCTCCGCAGATGATTTTGAAGCAATACAGGAAAAGGTGGCGGGCGTCAAAGGCGTTACGCCGGTGTATACCCTTTACGGGAGCGTAATTGGTAAAAAAGGCGAGTTTACCGCATATGCCTCCGGCGGAACGGAGAGCATGGAGTTCTATCAGAGTGAACCGATAATTGCGGGCCGTTACTTTACCGCCAACGATTACTACTCCGGCAATAAGGTATGCGTGGTGCCGGAGCAGGCGGCCAAGAAGCTGTTCGGCACTACGGATGTTATCGGCCTTACTATTGAAGTGACCCTGTACGGAACCACACAGGATCTGAGAATCGTAGGCATACGTAAGGACAGCGCTTCAGCCATGTTCAGTATGTACGGAGACATGATTAACATTGAGCTGCCGCTCAGCATACTGAGCGCTTCCTATGGATTATATTTCGGTGATTTTACGGACTTTTATGTTATCTGTGACTCGCCGGCGGAATCCATGCAGGTGGCGCAGAGCACGATCAACCTCATGGAAGGAAGGCATAATGTGAGAGGAAAAGGGTTGATCCAGGTGCAGAACATGCAGGATCAGATTTCCCAAATCAACTCCGTTCTGGGAAATATCTCTATCTTTGTAGTTATTGTGGCAGCGATTTCCCTGCTGGTCGGCGGTATCGGCGTAATGAATATCATGCTGGTTTCCGTAACGGAACGTACCAGGGAAATTGGTATCCGTAAATCCCTGGGAGCCAGGACCGGATCCATCCTGCTGCAGTTCTTGTCCGAATCCGCCATTATTACCCTTATGGGAGGGATTATCGGCATTATACTGGGAATTACAGGCGCCATACTGATAGGCGGCGTGATTGGCTTTGCTGCAAGGGTTAAGGTAGGCACCGTGCTGATTGCATCCCTGTTCTCGGCAGGCGTAGGTATTTTCTTCGGTATCTATCCTGCAAGAAAGGCTGCAAAGCTCAGCCCGATTGAAGCGCTGCGCCATGAATAATCCTGAAAGCCAGGACAGCTCCCGGTAGAAAATAACTTGCGTTATAGCGGATTATCAGTATAATATAATGTTAAGTAGACAAAAGCACCTACGATGTAGGTGCTTTTTCGGGTCTGAGATATACAACAAAATAAATATCAGGAGTATATACTTAAATGGAAGTGGAATTTGATGTCAAAATAGATTCAGGAGTACTGTATGACTACATGCTTCACCATACCTACACCAGCTTTGCCGGAGTGTTGGGAACCACGGTGGGCGCACTGATGCTGGTGGCATTCGGCATGACCGGCCATATAATCTATCTTATTGCCGGCCTGGTGATACTGCTGTACCAGCCGGGCAGCCTGTTTCTTAAGGCCAAGCAGCAGGCTCTTACCAATCCCGCCTTCAAGCAGCCCCTCCATTACAAAATGACGGAAGAAGGGGTGGAGGTATCCCAGGGAGAAGCAACGGAATTCCAGAAATGGGAGGATATGGTGAAAGCGGTGTCCACAGCCCGCAGTATCGTACTTTATACCACAAGAATCAATGCCAGCATTTTTCCCCGCAGAGATCTGAAGGATAATCTTTCCAAAGCAGTGGAGATGATTTCCACACACATGCCTCCGAAAAAGGTAAACATCCGGATGTGAAGCCGGCCGGCGGTATAGCAGCCCGTGCCGGGATAACAGGAGAATTGTAATATGAATCAGCAAACAGAAGTAATTGAAAGCTTCAGCGCAGAGGAAACCTATGCGCTGGGGGAAAAAATAGGACAGGAAGCGAAGCCCGGCCAGGTTTATACCCTGATCGGAGATCTGGGCGTGGGCAAAACCGTTTTTACCCAGGGAGTCGCAGCAGGGCTTGGCATAACGGAGCCGGTCAGCAGCCCTACGTTTACCATCGTGCAGATCTATGAGGAAGGCCGTATGCCTTTTTACCATTTTGACGTATACCGGATTGGCGATCCGGAGGAAATGGAGGAGGTGGGCTTTGATGACTGCATTTACGGAGAAGGGCTGTGCCTGATAGAATGGGCCAACCTCATTGAGGAAATTCTACCCCCTGCATATACACAGGTGCGGATAGAAAAAGATTTAAGCCGGGGCTTTGATTACCGCAAAATTACCCTGACAAGGATAGGAGAAGCGCAGGAATGAAAATATTAGCCATAGACAGCTCAGGGCTGGTAGCCAGTGTGGCGGTGACGGAGGATGACAGCCTCATAGCCGAATACACAACAAATTATAAGAAAACACACTCTCAGACCCTGCTCCCCATGCTGGATGAAGTGAAAAAAATGATTGAGCTGGATCTGTCCTGTGTTGATGCCATCGCAGTATCCGCAGGACCTGGTTCCTTTACGGGACTACGGATCGGCTCTGCCACAGCCAAGGGGCTGGGGCTTGCATTGGATAAACCGATTATCAGCGTTCCTACGGTGGATGCGCTTGCCATGAATGTATACGGAACGGATCATATCGTATGCCCCCTCATGGATGCGAGAAGAAGCCAGGTCTATACCGGTATTTACCGTTTCCTTCCGGAGGAGACGTCGCAGGAAACCTCCTCATTAGAGGTGAATTTTAAACTGGATATTCTGGAACCCCAGTGCGTGGTTCCCATTGAAACCATAGCGGAGAAGCTGAATGCGCTTCCCGGAGAAGACTGCGTGGTATTTTTAGGAGACGGAGTTCCCGTATTCCGGGAAAAACTGGCGGCTCTCATGCACCGTCCCTATACCTTTGCCCCTGCGCTTTGCAACAGGCAGCGTGCCTCGGCGGTAGCCGTCCTTGCACAGACCTACGCCCGTTTGGGCAAAATGGAATCCGCAGCCGCCCATGTGCCGGAATACCTGCGCCCCTCCCAGGCAGAACGGGAACGCAGCGAGGCGCAGAAAACAGCAGGCGATAAGGCCGGGGATGCCATGATGAGAAAAGGGACCTATTCCAGGCAGCAGAAGCTTAAGAATCGTGAAAGCGGTGAAACGTAATGGAAATCCGTACAATGCTTCCGGAGGATTTATCTCAGGCAGCCGCGCTGGAAGCCGCCTGCTTCGGTTCGGACGCCTGGTCGGAGCGGGCCCTGGAGCAGGCGCTTTCCGATAAAAATGCACTCTATCTGTCCTGCATGGAGGAGGGCAGGCTGATCGCCTGCTGTGGAATCTGGCAGTCCTTTGAAGACGGGGATATTACCAATGTGGCGGTGGAGGAGGGCAGCAGAAGAAAAGGCTGTGCCCGAAGACTGCTGCTGGAACTGATGCGCCGGGCGAAGCTTTGCGGCGTGGAAAATTTTACGCTGGAGGTCAGGGAAAGCAATCTCCCTGCGGTCCGGCTCTATGAATCCCTGGGCTTTACTGTAGAAGGGATCCGGAAAAATTTTTACCGGGATCCGGCCGAAAACGCTCTTATTATGTGGAAGAGATAGGCAGCGCATGGAATAATTACCGCTGTTTTTCGACAAAAATTTACGTTATAATGATTAAAACAGAAAGCGTAAAAGCGCGGATAGGAGTGGCCATGCGAATTTATCTTGATAATAACAATACGGAGCTTATATCGGTGATATGCAACCGATGCGGCAAAGAAATGAAGGTGGAAAATGGAATCCTGAAGGAAGGATGCTTCGAAGTAAAGCATGCCTTCGGGTATTTCAGCAGCAAGGACGGACAGGTATACCATTTTGACCTGTGCGAACAATGTTTTGATAAAATGCTTGCAGAGTTCCGCGTGCCTGCCGAAGTAAAGGAGGCCAGGGAGCTTCTGTAGCGGAATGGAGTAATACGACAGAATGCTGGATGTATGTTTACTGGGAACCGGAGGAATGATGCCGCTGCCGTATCGGTGGCTCACATCCCTCATGGCCCGTTATAATGGAAAAAGTATCATGATTGACTGCGGCGAGGGTACGCAGATTGCGATGAAGGAGAAGGGCTGGAGTCCGAAGCCGGTGGATATTATATGTTTCACCCATTATCATGCCGACCATATCAGCGGCCTTCCCGGCATGCTTCTCACCATGGGGAACGCGGAACGTACCGAACCGCTTCTGCTCATTGGGCCCAAAGGCCTTACCAGGGTGGTGAATGCCCTGCGCGTCATCGCGCCGGAGCTTCCGTTTTCCATTGAGTGCATGGAGCTTACGGAGAACGAGCAGTCCATCCCCTTTGACGGCTTCCGTATTGAGGCGTTCCGCGTCAACCATAACGTGATCTGCTATGGCTATAATATTGTAATAGAACGCGGCGGCCGTTTCCTTTTGGAGAAGGCGCAAAGCCTGGGGATACCCAAACAGTACTGGAACCGCCTGCAGAAAGGGGAGACAATTGAGACGCCGGAAGGCCTCCTGACTCCCGATATGGTTCTCGGCCCTCCCCGGAAGGGAATCAAGCTTACCTATTGTACGGATACAAGGCCCACCGAGGGAATTGTAAAAAATGCCGCCGGGGCAGATCTTTTTATCTGCGAAGGAATGTACGGCGAGCCGGAGAAAAAGGAAAAGGCAAAGGAGTATAAGCACATGACCTTCCTGGAAGCTGCTGACATGGCTAAGCGCGCCCAGGTAAAACAGATGTGGCTTACTCATTACAGCCCCTCCCTCATCAGGCCGGAGGACTACATGGATGGCGTCCGTAAAATATTCCCCCAGGCAATAGCTGGGAAAGACGGAAAAAGTATCGATCTCCTTTTTGAGGAGGAACAGCAGTAGCAGCCAGGAGCTGTCCGGGCTGTTATAATCAGCAGTATAAAAGGTGAAAGCATTATGGAAAAAGAAGATATTTATATTCTTGCTGTGGAAAGCTCCTGCGATGAAACCGCAGCCTCCGTTGTCCGCAATGGCAGAGAAGTACTTTCCAATGTGATATATTCCCAGATCGACCTGCACACCCTCTACGGCGGCGTGGTCCCTGAAATAGCATCCAGAAAGCATATTGAAAAAATCAACCAGGTAATCGAAAAGGCTCTTTCCGACGCAGGAATTACCCTGCAGCAGGTGACAGCCGTGGCGGTCACCTATGGCCCGGGCCTGGTGGGAGCTCTTCTGGTGGGAGTTTCTGCGGCAAAGGCCATCGCCTTCGCTGCCGGCAAACCGTTGGTGGGAGTCCATCATATCGAAGGCCATATCAGCGCTAATTATATAGAAAACAAAGATCTGGAGCCTCCCTTTATCTGTCTTGTGGTATCGGGCGGCCATTCCCATCTGGTTGTGGTGAAGGACTACGGTGAATATGAAATCATCGGAAGAACCAGGGACGATGCGGCGGGAGAAGCCTTTGACAAGGTAGCCAGGGCCATAGGCCTGGGATATCCCGGAGGCCCCAAGATCGACAGGGTATCCAGGGAAGGAAATCCGGACGCTGTTGTATTCCCCAGGGCCAAAGTGGATGGAAGCACCTATGATTTCAGCTTCAGCGGCCTGAAATCCGCAGTGCTCAACTACCTCAATTCCTGTGAGATGAAAGGGATTGAGATCTGCCAGGCTGATGTGGCGGCATCCTTCCAGAAAGCGGTGATCGACGTCCTGGTAGGCCATTCCATGGAAGCCGTATCCCAATATCATTTAAAAAAGTTCGCCATAGCCGGCGGCGTCGCTTCCAATTCTGCTCTGCGGGCGGCCTTTGAAGAAGCCTGCCGGAAAAACGGGCTGGAATTTTACCATCCCTCCCCCATTTACTGTACGGACAATGCGGCCATGATAGGGGTGGCGGGATACTATGAATACATAAAAGGCACCAGACATGGCTGGGATCTCAATGCGGTTCCCAACCTGAAGCTGGGAGAAAGAATCAGTTAAGGCAGGATAACGTTATGGAAAACGCGCGGGAAAAAACAGCGGCGGTAGTTCTGGCTGCCGGAAAAGGAAAACGTATGAACAGTGATATCCCGAAGCAGTATATGATGCTCCGGGAAAAGCCGGTTATTTATTATGCCCTGAAAGCCTTTGAAGATAGCTTTATTGATGAAATCATACTGGTGACCGAACAGGGAGAAGAGGCTTACTGTCGCGAAGAGATCGTAGAGCGCTATCAGTTTACGAAAGTAAGAAAGATAGTGCCCGGCGGAGCGGAGCGGTATTTCAGCGTGGCGAATGGGCTGGAAGCCGTTTCGGAGGACTGTGCCTATATATTTATCCATGACGGGGCCAGGCCTTTTGTCACAGAGGAGATTCTTCAGACTGCGCTTGAAACCGTAAGGGTGCACCATGCCTGTGTGGCGGCAATGCCGGTGAAGGATACCATAAAAATCGCGGATGAGAATGACTTTGCCGTATCCACGCCAAGGCGTGATCGTGTCTGGATGATGCAGACCCCCCAGGTATTTAGTGCCGATTTGATTAAAAATGCATACCGCATGCTTCTGGAAAAGGAAGAGGAGCTTCGTGAAAGCGGGGTTCAGATCACGGATGACGCCATGGTGGTGGAAACACTCCTTGCCCATCCGGTAAAGCTGTTCCGGGCTTCCTATGAGAATATTAAGCTGACGACCCCGGAGGATTTACTTTTGGTGGACGGTATTTTGGAGAAAAGAGTCTGAATTTGCAGAAAAAACGACAATGCATACCCCATATATGCAGTAAATACAAGGAAAATTACACTTTTGAAAAAATAATTTGAAATTTCTGAAAAAATGTGTTGACACTGAGGGGCTTTTTAGCTATAATAACTTTTGCACTGCTGAGGAACACAAACTTCTGAACAAACGGAAGGTTCCATGAAGGCAAAGCGTTAGTACTTTCTTCTATATAAAGAAGGAAGAGATTCGGAACGACCCATCGTTTTAAACAAAAACATGGAGAGGTATCGAAGTGGTCATAACGAGGCGGTCTTGAAAACCGTTTGTCCGC
>OLQF01000009.1_pt1 | contig 161921 bp, 135 predicted proteins | sample 1643171 | NCBI WGS metagenome assembly OLQF01 (sample SAMEA3136702, study PRJEB25190) | human gut metagenome | reverse complement strand
GTGGTTCCCGCGGGAGTTTGCCGGGAACCACAGGCTGACAGGGCCCGCAATCGTCCTCCCTCACTGCACTACGTAATCCCGGTACTCCTCCTCCAGTTTTCCCAGGACGCCCTCCATCAGCTCCCCGCACTTTTCTTCCTCTCCCGAGAAGAAAGCGCTCTTAATCTCAGCTACCACAGACTCATTCCTGGAAGCCGTCCAGCCCTCCTTGCGTTCCACCACAAGCTTTTCCAGCTCCAGGGACGCCTCATAATACTCCGGATGCTCCGTCAGGAAATTCAGATACTCCTGCTCCTTCAGATGCAGCCGCATCGCCGCCAGATAGGAAAGCAGGCTGGCGGGATCTCCTCCCAGACGGCTGGCCTGCTCAAAGGACACAGCCGCTTTTTCAAATAAGAACAGCTTGGCCTGCGCGCAGCCCATATTATGGTAAACCTTCCCCAGGAAAACAGGGGACAGTCCCTCGCCGTCATGAAGCAGCTTCTGGTATTCCTGCAACGCCAGCACATAGCGCCTGCTTTCCAGGAAATAATCCGCCCTGGCCTTCTGCTTCTCTGACAGCGTCACATCCGCGCTCACCTCCACCAGATGCTGTGTTTCCCGGATTTCCCGGTCGTCAAAATACCCTGTATACTCAAAAATTACGGTAACAAAGCTTTCCGGTTTCTCCTTATTTTTTAAAAGCATATTCAGCTTCTGTCCCAGATCCGGCAGGGCGCATTCCTTCCCTATCCAGTCAAAAAGCCCCCGGGTAAAAATATTTTCATCCAGCAGATACGCATTTTCCCGCAGGAAGAAGCACAGCTCCTCTATGGAAAAAACACGGACCCTGGACTTTTCAAAGGTGTATGGATTATCTGCCAGTCTTCCCAGACATAAATGGACCCTGCTCATGCGCCTCCGCCTCCTTTCGCTGAAATATGTTAAAATCGCTCCTGCCGTCCGCCAAGACTGAAAGTCTCCTCCCATATCTTATGGGATGCCGGGAACATTTCCCCAAAGCCCAGATCCTCCATCCGCAGCTTTACTGTATCCACATCCTCCAGAGAAACCGTCAGGCGTATCCTCGTCGTTCTCACAGGCCTCTCCGGAACCCCGTCCAGCGTTACGGTCACTTCCTTTACCTCACGCCCGGAAAGAGGCGTAATCCGCAGGGAAAACGCATGATCCTCGTTCAAAAGGAAATCACATTCCCTTTTTGCATCATACCAGTTGGTTCCTGCATCCAGCAGTGCAAAATAGGATTCCTCCCCCCTGAAGGCCGCCTCCAGCCCGATATTGGCCTTCAGCATGTCCTTGCCCAGATAAACGTAGCCGCTGCTGTTCTCACCGGGCTGCTGCTTGGCCCTTGCCCCATAGCACGCTCCCTTGCTGTACAGGTTGTTTCCCAGGAAAACACGTCTGCCGCGGCAGAGGATCGGCAGCGAACGGGTATACCAGTCACCTTCAAAACCGTCGCCTATCAGATAAACCGTATCAATGATTTTTCCCTCGCACACCTTTCCTAAAATCGCTGCAAAGACGCTGTCCATCCGCTGTTTTACAGCCTCCCGTTCAGCTTCCTCCTCCGGCAGGGCCTCTCTTGGCAGCTGCGGGTAATCATCCTCCCGTATCATCACCGTCACCGGCCTGGTATGCCGGTTTACCTCAAACATGAGCAGCTTCATATGGCTGCCCGAAAAATCGCATACCATCACATGATGCCGCCAAAGCTCCTCCGGCTGGTTGATATTATAATAGAAGAAGCTCTCCGCCCTGCTTTGGCAGGAAACCCGTTCCGGCGGCAGGGAAATCAGCGCCGCCACCCGGGACAGCACCTCCACGGTCTGCTTATCCACTTTTTCCAACGTAAAAAGGAACATGCCCGCTTTTTCCGGATTGACCGCCCCCGCAAGCAGCGAAAGGCTTCGTTTGATAAACAGGGAAAGCAAAACAGCCCCTTCGTAGCTTTCCCCGTCCACCTCCACGCTCTCGCCCGCCAGCGCTTTGGAAAGCAAGTTTTCCACAAGGATGCCGTCACCGGCAGCCGCATTTTTCAGCGCTTCCCTTCCATAGGTCCACACATCCCGATCCGTGCGCCGGCAGAGCACCGCGGGAATCATGTACTGCTCCTCTCCCATGACCTGGGTCAGTGTTTCCGGTTTATCCGCTCCCGGCATCCAGAAGCTGATCTGGGCAAACCTGTCGCTGATGTCATATCCGATAAACGCGCCTGTCCCGCTTTTCCTGTCCCCATTTCCCAGAAACATCTTCCTTCACCTGCCTTTCTTTTACGGCAGCCCAGTTAAAATTGAACCACGGTAACAGCCCCGATGGGGCTGAACCGTTATAAACCGCCGCTTTTTTTCTGTTACTGCCCTTTTATCTGAAACAGTCCATCAGTCATCCACTCCGTCATCAGATACTGTTCCAGAAGCTCCTGTGCCTCCGCTTCCTCTCCCATCAGGCGGGCGGAAGCGATATCGTTAATCAAGCCATACCGGCTTTCCTTCACAAAAAGGCTGCAGTCCCCCATTTTCAGCTCGCCGCTGTCCAGGATCTCCCCGCTGCCGGAATTATCCGTGATAAAATACTGCAGGCTTTCTCCTGCAAACAACACAAAACTGGCCGTATAAATGCCCGCATACATATGCTGCAGCTCCAGGGTCCGGTAAGTCTTCTGCGACGCAGAAGGCTCGCTGCCGCCCGTTCCATTTGAAACTATCCGGTAATTGATCACTGCCGGACGTTCCCTTTGGCCCCGGAAAACTACCATGGTTTTATCCATCATGGGTTCCGCGCCTTCCAGGATATCCACATACTCCTGGAACAGAGGAAGCTTCATATTTTTGCTGATAAGCTCCTCCCCGAACTGCTTAATCAGCAAATCAACCCTTTCGCCGCGCTCGTCCCGGTTTCTTGCAAAATATTCCAGAAACGCCAGGCGGCACATATCGCTTAAGGGCTCACCCCTGGCCGCCACCCTGCCGATATCAGTGATGATGTAGCGGTCCATTTTTTCCCCGTTCATCAGATACAGGCCGCTGCACCTGTGCAGGAAAGCCGCTTCCAGCTCATTTTTTCCGCCGCCCACAATATACTGCCGTAAAAGCCCGGTGCGTTCCAGCACATTTACGCCGGTATAGAGCAGCTGCACCAGCAGCCTTTCCGTCAGGTTATAGGTGTCCACCGCAAAGTTCTCCGCAGCCCTCCGGATTTCCGTCAGTTCCTTACAGCTTCCCTCATATTGCTCCACCAGGTGCTGCAGGATATGGCTGTCATATTTTTCCCGGCCGAATGCGCTGTAGCAAAGCCGGGTCATGGCCGCTTCCTGGGTGCACAGGCCGGTTTCCAGCATTCTGCTGCACAGGCGCAGCAGGATTTTGGCATCCGCACGTCCCAGCTCCATTCCCTGCAGCCAGGCGTAGGCCTTTTCATAAAAAGAACGGAGCACCAGAAATCCTGCCGCCTCATAAACATCCGACGCGTCCAAATCCTCTTTTTTCAATGTCTCCAGCAGCAGATCCAGCTCCTCCAGGTTCTCCTGTCCATAATAAAAACGCAGCAGCGCCATGCGTATCGCCCGGGCAAAGGCCGGGATAACGTGCTCATCCTCCGCAAGCAGCCGGAACCTGGACGCATTTTTTTCCGTAATCCGTATTTTTCCCTTGCTGCTCTCACAGCAGAACAGATTAAAGCCCAGGGAATTTTCCACAAAGGGCTCCAAAGCGCCCGCGCACCGGGCCGGATACATCAGCCGGTCGAGTACAAAGGGCCTTCCGGCGGCATAACGGTTATGGGCTTCATCCTCCAGAAGGATCTCATAATCCTTATCATAAACCGCCACATAGGCTCTGCCATCCTCCACCGGATAGGCCTGCTCGCCCCGCAGCCGGGTATGGATGACCACCGCCTGCCGGATATCCGATCCCTCGCAGTCCAGCTGCTGCATGAAAAGAAGGGGCGCCACCGCCTGGCAGTTATCCCTGGTCAGCATTTTTTCATCCAGGACGGTCTGATACAGATACGCCAGATGCCGGTTGATGCGGCCTTTATAGAGCTGCTGCAGCACGAAGCGGTCTATCTGGCTCTTGTAGGCCAGGTACAGCTCCGGGAACTCTTCCCTGTGCTTTTGCAGATAGGCATACAGGTAGGCGCAGTGTTCATAATCCAGATTGCTCTGGTAAGCAAAATACATGAGTACAATGCGGGGGATTTCCACTTCCTTATTCAAATCCACCGACATCATATAATATTCATACAGCCTGGTAACCCTCAGCTCCTGCTCCACGCCCCTGCGGTACCACAGGTAATATTCCGGGCCGCTTTTATTTCCCTTAATCAGCAGGGAACAGATGGCGGCAAGCAGCTGCGGATCACTTTTTTTCTCATAGCAGGCCTTCAAAATCCCGAACAGGCACTCCTTATAATATTTTTCCTTTCCTGCAAGATAGACCAGATGCCCTACCAGATCCTCGGAAAGGATTCCGTTCCTGGCGCCGAAATGCAGAAGCTGCAGTTCATAGGTATCCAGCTTCATCATCAGGGTTGGGCTGAAATTCGCCAGGTGCAGAGCCTCCAGATACAACACGGGGCTCGTCCCGCTGCGCCGGAACTGTTCCTCCAGAAACAGCCATTTCTGGGAAACGCTTCTCCCCAGGGGCGCCAGCATAAACAGAAGAAGCCAGGCAATCCGCCAGTTATCCCGGTATACCCGGTAAAAATCCTCCACCTGTATGGTAACCTCTGCGGTAAAAGCCTCATCCCTGTGATACAGGCTGCTCAGATACAGATAATAACAGTAAAGCTCCGGCGCTTCATCGTCCAGGGTGATATCCAGATGTTCCAGAATCCGGCCCGCATCGTCAAAGCGTTCCTCCGTAATCAGAAGATGCGCCTGATAAAGCCGTACCGCAGGATTCTTATCATCCAGCCGCTTCATCCGCTCCACCACCTCAGCAGTCTGCGCCCTCCACAGCACTGCATTCATCCGCTTCATTTTATAATCCTGATAAAGCCGTACCAGCTCCACCGTCAGACGCTTCATCTCCTGCCGGCGCCCGGTTCTCGCCACACGATGCTCCGCCCTTTTGATAATGGTAACGGATGCATACTGTGTTCCATAGGCATGTCTTAAAATGATCCTTCCGAAATTCTTTCCTTCATGCAGCGCCTCCTGATTGACAAACAAAGGCAGGCTGCACTGGTTTCCCAGGAAATCCTCCTCCCGCAGGATTTTTTTCTCCGTGGAAAGAAAACCTCCTTCCGTTTCCACCTCCAGATAGGTACAGCCCCAGCCGTTTTTTACAATCTGAAGCGTCTCCCCTCCCTGTCCCTGAAGGTTTGCCACCACGATTTCCGTCCGGGGAAGCACATATTCCACCGGCTGCTTCTTATGCACGGAAATGAGGAATTCCTCCACGTTATGCACATTTCCCGGATCTCTGGAAAGACCTTTGTACAGATTTCGGTATTTCCGGTCCTGCCCGCCCAGAACCCGCAGGAAATCAGGTGAATAAAACAGCTTCACTGCCTCCTCCCAGCTATTTCTCGCCAGGTTCGTAAACTGGAACAGATTGCCCAGCTCGCCCTCCGAGCTGACCAGCTCCTTATGTACCACCACCGCCTGAAACGGCACCTCATACTCACCCCGGTTGGACACGATCAGGAATCTTCCCCTGCGCTCCTCCCCCTCCCGCATCCCGCGGCTGTCAAACCGGTACTCTATATTTTCCACAGAGCCCGAAAAAAAAGAAGTCAGGCACTCCATACGCTCTTCGTCACAGGAAACGTACCCTTCCGTCACCTGTCCGGGTTCCCCGGTTACCGTAAAGAAGCCTTCCCTCACTTCATCCTTTTCCAGGGCCAGACCCACTTCCTGACATGAGAGCTCCAAGGAACCGCCTGTTTCTTCCCAATCCTCTGTTGATATCCGCGCAAAAAGCTCCTTCAAAGTTCTCACCTCCTCATCTGTTTTTCTTTCCCAAATGACTTAATTACAGTATACAGTATAACATTATCAATATGGTTCCCGCAATACTTACGCATTTTTCCGGGAAAATGAGAAGTTTTATGCGGAACACGTCCATAAAGGCTTACCCTTAGGAATGGGCTGCTAATAATCCCGCTTCCAATAACTATAATACCTATATTCTCTTCCTTTTAAAGTTCAAAAATATTTTCAAAAGATTATTTCTTTTTTCCCTGTATATAATATTATTTAAGTTTGGTAAGGTGTATACTTAAAATATGCCATTTTATAAGGGGGATTTCTATGAGCATTCGGTCTGCTAAAATCCTAATCATCTTCTTTCTTCTTGTATCTGCATCATTAATCAGTTGTACCAGTCAGACATCCAAAGGAGACAAAGCCACAGCAGATATTTCAAAACTGAATATTTCAAGTCCTATTAATATAGATGGTTCCAGCATCATATATTCCACTAAAGTCCGCTATATTAACAATGCGTCTTTCATCTTAACCTTTTTTTCTGAGAAATGTACTATTTCATTGGGAATGACAAAAAATAAGGTAACTGCTCTGCTGGATTCTCACCAAATCCCCTATGAATGGAATGATGATTCCCTTTCAGTTTCTACATTCCATATATATTTTGATAAAAAAGATACCGCAATTAAACTCTATGGTGTCTCCAGTGGTTCTGCCACACTTTCCGGATTGTCTCTAGGAGACAGCTACGCAAAAATTTTCGATATCTATGGCAATAATTATGCTTGGGAAGCCTGGAACATTAAAGGACTAAGAGCTGATACCTTTACATATGAGTTCGATAAATATGTTTTAGAAGTATTGTGCTGCGTGAGCTATACGCCTGGTGAAAAGCAGCCTTATGCATACAACGGAAAACATTTGGAGGTACAAACAATTACAATGTACAGGCCTGACGCTATAATACCCTTCAGTACATTTGATCGTAACTATGATAAAGATATTTATTTCAAAGATGAATCTTATATAACTTTGGGTACTGCAAAAGATTATTATCAAAGGCTTGGTGAAAAATATAAGATTTCTTTTATTGAAAGAAGAGAGAATACTTTTACTGTTTCTGATAAGATATCCGGGGATTCATTACTGGAGTTAGTGTATGACAAGAAAAATACTCTTAATCGAATCAATTGCTTTGATGATGTTCTGACAGCTCGTGGAATAACGATAGGAGATACAGAAGACAAAGTGGTCGATCTGTATGGTAATCAGTTCACAGAAATTAGAAACGAAGATGGATCCTCTCTTATACAGTATAAATTATCATATATTACTATAGAATTTACCATTGATAATGAGAAAGTAAAAGGGTTTTCTATATTTCGTACATGAATTAAAGAATCCTCCTAAAGGAAAAGCAAAATGGTACCGTCCCCCCTAATTCCAATATGCTACCTGGCCGTTCAGGTTTCCGGGGTATTATAATGCGATCTGCACATCCTTTACCTGCTGTTTCTCCTCCCATAAACAGTAAATAAATACAGCCATTATATTCTTTCAACATTTACAAACAGCCAGCACAAAGCCGTAAAACGGATACACTTGTTTTTCAATTCAAAAAGATTTAATATCAGTATACAGAATAGTATTACCAATAGGAATCCTGCAACATTTCAAAATAGAAGTTCGCGGACATTATTTCATACATTCGGATGTTCCCGAAAAAGGAGGGTATTATGGCTGCTTTTCATGGTAGTGATTTGGAAAAAATAGAACAGATTTACGGGATAAAAAAGGAAGAGATTACGGGATTTGGGGCAAATGTTAATCCGCTGGGGCTCTCGCCTTTCATGAAAGATTATCTTGCCGCTCATCTGGATGTGCTGTGTGCTTATCCTGACCGGAACTATACGGCGCTCCGACGGGCGATAGCTGACTATACCGGCGCGGATGCGGAAAATATTATGGTGGGAAACGGCTCCACAGAGCTTATCTCTGCCGCAATACAGGCCATACATCCTCATGCCGCAGTCGTACTCGGGCCTGCTTATTCCGAGTATGAGCGTGAGCTGACCCTGGCGGGAAGTGTGCTTCACTATTATGATCTGTGTGCGGAAAAGGATTTCGTCCTGGATGTGGAGGATCTGGAACGCTTTATTATGGAACATGCCAATGGTGCCAAGGCTGCCGGAGGGAAGCTGCGCCTGCCCGGGCTGCTTGTGCTGTGCAATCCGAACAATCCAACCTCCAGCGCTGTTCCGGCCTCGCAGATGCGCCTCCTTCTTTCTTTTTGCCGGGAAAATAATATTTTCGTCATGACAGACGAAACCTATGCCGAATTTGCACCCTCCGTATCGGAAATCACTTCCATTCCCCTGGCCGGAGAGTATGACAACCTTCTGGTGCTGCGGGGTGTTTCTAAATTCTGGTCCGCTCCCGGGCTTCGTCTGGGCTATGCCGTCACCTCCAACGGGGAACTGCGCGGCAGGATTGATGCCGCCAAAAATCCCTGGACCGTCAGTTCCCTGGCGGATGCCGCCGGGCAAATCATGTTCACTGATAAGGAATACATTGAACGCACCCGTTCCCTTATCGGTAAGGAACGTGAACGCTGTATCCAGACTCTGGCCGCGATTCCTGAGCTTAAGGTTTACCCGGCCTATGCCAACTTTGTCCTGGCCCGCAGCCTCAATCCGGAAATAACGGCCCGGACTCTCTTTGAGGCCGCTATCCGCCGTAAAATGATGATTCGGGACTGCTCCGACTTTCATAGCCTTAACGACAGCTATTTCCGTTTTTGCTTCATGCTGCCGGAGGATAATACACGGCTGCTTGCCTGTATCCGGGAGTTGTTCGCGTAACCGAAGCCCTGCTGCAGGCAACGAAATAACAAGGTAACGGTTCAGCCAGGCCTGCTGCCCTGCCGGACGGTGGGATATTGCTGTCCCACAAAGCGGTGGAATTTTATAATCCTGCAGAGCGGCGGGGTTTTACACTCCTGCAAAACAGTGGTATTTATCATTGACAGCCGCAGGATACTGCAATAGAATTAAAACAGAAATAATAACGGGAAAAGGTGATGTGAATCCGGCGTATCGGATGCTGTATAACCGGCAGCATGGATATGGCTGGAGAAGAGCGGATAAAATCAATTCAACAGGAAACAAAGGGCTGTTTTAACAGCTTACTTTTTGTGCCTGGCACTTGATTTTATTTACTCTTCAACTAACACTTCAGCTTTTGAGTCTTAGCCGCAGAGTAAAATCTGCGGCTTTTTCTGTTTATGAAAGGAGCAGTAAAATGAACAACAAAATTATCGAAGCCTTGAAAAAACCAGCGGTCTATACACCGTCAGGCACCGCCTTCTGGGATGATGATTACATCTCCGGACAAATGCTTAAGGCACATCTGGATCCGGACTTCGAGGGCGCCAGCAGGAAGCTTTCATTTATTGAAAAATCAGCAGCATGGCTCAGCGATCTTGTACCGCCATCTGATTATCCACAGCTTCTTGATATCGGCTGCGGCCCCGGCATTTATGCTGAAAGATTTGCCCGGGCAGGCTATCAGGTTACTGGCGTGGATTTTTCAAGACGTTCCATTGACTATGCCAGACAGTCCGCCCGGAGCCAGGGCCTGGATATTTCTTATCTGTATCAGAATTATCTGGAGATGGAGCTGCCGCAGTCATTCGATTTTGCCGTTATGATCTATTGCGATTATGGCGCGCTGTCCGCTGACGGCAGGAAAAATATCATGGACCGGGTTTACCGGCAGCTGAAGCCGGGCGGCTGCTTCGTGCTGGATGTATTTTCCATGGCCGCCTACCATCATTTCCGGGAACGGCAGACCTGGGAGCTTTGCCAAAGCGGCGGCTTCTGGCGTCCCGGCGAATATGCCGCTTTCCAGGGTTATTATAAATACCCCGAAAATGTAACCCTGGATCTGACAGCCGTCGTTTCCGGTAAGGAGGTCACTCCCTATTACCTGTGGAACACTTATTTTACTGTGGAAAGTCTTGCCGGAGAGGCCGAAAATGCAGGCTTTAAGGTTCACTGTGTCTTCGGGGATATTGCCGGCGCACCCTTTTGCAGGGAAAGCGATACCCTTTCCATATTTTTAAAAAAGTAAAGAATTCTATTGACATTCTATATTTATTGTTATATTGTATTATTAAATTAATACAGAGGTACACATTAAGAAAGGAATGATGATATGGCATGGAACCTGGATTCTGACCGCCCCATCTATGCACAGCTGCTGGAACGCATCCAACTGCAGATTGTTTCCGGCACCTATGGACCGGGTGATAAACTTCCCAGTGTCAGGGAACTGGCCGCTGAAGCCAGCGTAAATCCCAACACGATGCAGAAGGCCTTTGCGGAGCTGGAGCGCAGCGGCCTGATTGTAACAAAACGTACCAGCGGCAGATTCGTAACGGAGGACAAAGACATGATTACACAGATTCGGACTCAGCTGGCAAAAGAAGAAGCATTATCCTTTATCGAGAAAATGAAAGAACTGGGTTTTGAAAAAAATGATATCCTGGCACTGCTCTCAGCCGTTGCTGAAGAGCCTGCCGAACAAAGGAGGGAGCGCGCATGAACGATCTTGTGACTATTTCCGGCCTTTCCAAGGCTTATGGTCATTTTATGGCGCTGAACAACCTGAATCTGAATATTCCCAGAGGACGCATTATCGGCCTCCTCGGTCCTAATGGAAGCGGCAAGACCACACTGATTAAACTGCTCAATGGTCTTCTTACCCCTTCCTCCGGCCAGATCCTGATTGACGGAAAGGCTCCCGGCGTGGAAACCAAGAAAAAAGTTTCCTATCTTCCGGAACGCACCTATCTTACCAGCAGCCGGACCGTAATAGATTTGGTGGAATATTTTGAAGACTTCTACGATAATTTCAACAGGGAAAAAGCCATGTCCATGCTGGAGAGCCTGCAGATTAACCTGAACTCACGCCTGAAAACCCTTTCCAAGGGCACCAAGGAAAAGGTTCAGCTGGTGCTGGTTATGAGCAGGGAAGCCGATCTTTACATCCTGGATGAACCGATAGCGGGTGTGGATCCTGCCGCCCGTGATTTCATCCTGAAAACAATCATCGGCAACTATAACGAAAATGCATCCATCCTGCTTTCCACCCATCTTATATCCGATATCGAGGCCGTGCTGGACGACGTGATTTTCATCAGGGACGGACAGATTATGCTCTGCTCTTCCGTGGAAAATATCCGGGAAACCTATGGAAAATCCGTGGACAGTTATTTCAGGGAGGTGTTTGCATGCTGACGAAATTACTGAAACATGAATGGAAGGAAACCTGGCGCATCCCCGCTTTATGCTGTGCCATTGTCATACTGATGACCCTTACGGCCGTCATCTGTTTTACCAGGATGAGCCCTCCCGCCAATGCAGATGATCTGAATGCAGGCGCTTTTGTATTGATGATGTTCTATGTAATGACCATCACCTGTATCAGCTTTGTCATCACGCTTTATGTAGCGGTCCGTTTTTACAGGAATCTGTATACCGATCAAAGCTATCTTATGCATACACTGCCTGTAACCCCCAGGCAGCTGCTGGTTTCCAAGCTTTTAGTAAGCACTGTGTGGCTGTTCGTAGTTACTCTGCTGGTGCTCTGGGCAATTTTCATGATACTCATTTTTGCCCTGCCGGTTATGGTATTGGAGGATATGAATCTGTCCTTTTCCTTCTTTATGAAATATGCCGCTGAATATTCCGACGCGCTGTTCGGGATGTCGCTGCCGGCGTTTATCGTATTTAACTTTTTTTATTTTCTTATTTCATCAATGAGCAGCGCTTTGGTTATTTATGGTTCCATATCCCTTGGCCAGATGTTTTCAAAGCATAAGGTGATGGGCTCCGTCCTGTGTTACATTGGCGTTACCATTTTAATCCAGACAGTGACCTCCTTCGCCATGACGCCCTATCTGACTAAAATAGTCATAACGAACCGTTCCGTTTCCATCGGCCCCGGGATCCCGGACTTCATGGGAAGTTTTATGCGCAATACCTTTATATTTTCCTTTATAGCCTCCGTAGTCACGGGCGCCGCCTGCTATGTTCTTTCCGAATACCTTATGAAAAAGCAGCTGAACCTGGATTAAGGATTTCAAACAGTATTTACAGAGGAAGCAGTCTTGGCGGCTGCTTCCTTTTTTGTGCTGACGTTTCATATTTTCAGGTGAAAATCTGCCTTCTGCCGATGTTTCTTTCCTCTTTCCGTTTTCAAAGCCCTTTTCAGCTTTCGGCGGAAACTTCCTCCCGTAAGCGCATATAATAACTGTAAGCAATAAATATGAGGTTACCGCAACATATGGCAAACAAACTGCATGCCGCCCAGACATCCGACAGTCCCTATGCAGGTGGGCTAAAAATCAGTCTCACCTCAAGCCTTGGCCCGCTTCCGATAAAAGGCGCTTCCGTTACCATCTCCCTGACAGGAGATCCGGATTCCGTCGTAGAAACCCTGACCACTGATGAATCCGGCCAGACCGATACGGTGGAGCTTCCCGCGCCCCCGGTAGATTATAGCCTGACGCCTACCGACCAGCAGCCTTATTCCGAATACAACATATCCGTTGAGGCATCCGGCTTTGAGCCCGTACTCGTTTCCGGTACACAAATCCTGGCCGATGTTACCGCTGTTCAGCCGATTTCCCTGATTCCTGAGGAACGGCCCGGAAGGGAAGAAGATATTATAATCCCGGCCCATACCCTTTTCGGTATTTTCCCTCCAAAAATTCCGGAGGCTGAAATAAAGCCTGTGGATGAAACAGGCGAAATCGTTTTAAGCCGGGTCGTCATCCCTGAATTTGTCATTGTGCATGACGGCGTCCCCTCCGATTCCACCGCCCCGAATTACTATGTCCGCTATACGGATTACATTAAAAATGTGGCTTCCTCCGAGATTTATGCGACCTGGCCGGAATCCACCATTTATGCAAACATACTGGCAATTATGTCCTTTACCCTGAACCGTGTCTATACGGAATGGTACCGGAACCAGGGCTACAATTTTACCATTACCTCTTCCACCGCCTTTGACCAGAAATGGGTCTACGGCAGAAATATCTTTGAAAATATCAGCTTTCTGGTAGATACTATTTTTTCCAATTATCTCTCCCGCCCCGGCGTGAGGCAGCCGATACTTACCAGCTACTGTGACGGCCGCAGGGTGAGCTGCCGGGGGCTAAGCCAGTGGGGCTCCATGTATCTGGGGGAGGAAGGCTATGACGCCATTGACATCATCCATTATTATTATGGCAGTGACATGTATATTAACTCCGCCGACGCCATCAGCGGCGTCCCTTCCTCCTGGCCCGGCTACGATTTGACTATAGGCTCCTCCGGAGCCAAGGTGCTCCAGATGCAGGAGCAGCTCAACCGCATCCGGCAGAATTATCCTGCCATCCCCTATATAACCCCGGACGGCATATTCGGCCAGCAGACCGCAGAGGCGGTGAGGGTTTTCCAGCGGGTGTTCGGGCTGCCCCGGACCGGTGTGGTGGATTTTCCCACCTGGTACGAAATTTCCCGTATCTATGTGGGAGTTTCCAGAATCGCGGAGCCTTCCTGAAACAGGAAGGGTTTTCTCCTTTTAACCAGCCTTCTTCATGCCTCCTCCTTATGCATAAAGGCGGTACAGATACCTTTTACCGTATCCGTACCGCCCTTTTTTCTCTTTATTCTTCAAAGGTCCTCATGGCCAGTATGGTGTCCGTAATCAGATCATCCAGGCTCCAGCCCAGCATTTCTGCGCCCTGCTCAATCACTTCCCGGGAGCAGCCCGCAGCAAAGCTTTTTGTCTTGAACTTCTTTTTCACAGACTTCAGTTCCAGATCCTGTACGCTTCTGGAAGGACGCATCAGCGCAGCAGCGCCGATCAGGCCAGTTAGCTCATCTACCGCAAAAAGCACCTTTTCCATTTCCTTTTCCGGCTTTACGTCTACGGTCAGGCCATAGCCATGGCTCGCCGTCGCATGAATCAGGGCTTCGTCCAGCCCCTCAGCCCTCATGATTTCCTGGGATTTTATGCAGTGCTCTTCCGGATACTGTTCAAAATCCAGATCGTGGAGCAGCCCCACGATTCCCCAGAAATCCACCTCATCTTCATAGCCCAGCTTCTGTGCAAAGTATCTCATAACACCTTCCACGGTCTGCGCATGCTTCAGATGGAATTCGTCCTGATTGTATCTGGTCAGAAGCTCCCAGGCTTCTTCCCTTGTTGGTATTTTTCCCATGCTGTCATCTCCTTCGCTTTTTCCGGCAAAATTCTGCCCGGAGTATAATCGGCCCGCCGGCGCTTATTTCACAGCTCCCATATTATATAGCTGCTTATATAGCCGCCGCGCGCTTATTCTGCCACTGCCCGGAATGCCTCCTCCAGATCCTGAATGATATCATCAATATGCTCCGTTCCAATGGAAAGCCGGATAGTATTGGGGCGGATGCCCTGTTCCTCCAGCTCCTCTGCATTCAGCTGTCCATGGGTGGTGGAGGCCGGGTGGATTACCAAAGATTTTACATCCGCCACGTTGGCAAGTAAAGAGAAAAGCTGAAGATTATCAATAAATTTTTTCGCGGTTTCCGCTCCGCCTCTGATCTCAAAAGTAAAAATAGATCCGCCTCCATGGGGAAAATATTTGGCATACAGCGCCTTCTGGACCTCATCCGTGGTAACGGAAGGGTGATGGACCTTTTCCACCTGGGGATGGGCCGCCAGCCAGGCTGCGGTTTTCAGCGCATTGGAAACATGGCGTTCCACGCGCAGAGACAGGGTTTCCAGCCCCTGAAGGAACAAAAATGCATGAAAGGGGGACAACGTAGCTCCTGTATCGCGCAGCAGGGTAGCCCTGATTTTCGTAACAAATGCCGCGGGGCCTGCAGCTTTGGTAAAGCTTACGCCGTGGTAGCTTTCATTCGGCTGCGTTAAGGAAGGATATTTTCCGCTCGCCTCCCAGTCAAAACGGCCGCTTTCCACAATCACGCCGCCGATTGCCGTACCATGGCCGCCGATGAATTTGGTGGCGGAATGTACCACGATATCCGCGCCGTATTCCATGGGCCGCACCAGATAGGGCGTGGCAAAGGTATTGTCCACTGCCAGCACGATGCCGTGGGCATGGGCAATTGCTGCAATCGCTTCCAAATCCACCACATCGGAATTGGGATTTCCAAGAGTTTCTACAAAGACAGCCTTTGTATTTTCCTGAATGGCGCCTTCCAGTTCTTTGAAATTGAAGGGATCCACGAAGGTCGTAGTGACTCCGGAATCGGGGAAGGTGTGGGCCAGGAAATTATAGGTCCCGCCGTATATATTTTTCGCCGCGACAATGTGATCGCCCTGATGGGCCAGATTCTGGAAGGTATAGGCAATCGCTGCGGCGCCGGAGGCCACGGCCAGAGCTGCGCTTCCGCCTTCCAGTGCGGCCATTCTTTTCTCGAAAACCTCTTCTGTAGGGTTCGTCAGCCTTCCGTATATATTGCCCCCTGCCGAAAGCGCAAATCTTGCCGCTGCGTCTTCGCAGTCATGGAACACGTATGAGGATGTCTGGTAAATCGGCACCGCCCGCGCGTCCGTCGCCGGATCCGCCTGCTCCTGCCCTACGTGAAGCTGCAATGTCTCAAATCTGTATGATCTCTCTGTCCTGTCTTTCATCTCGCCTCTCCTTCCTGCCTGACGGCAGCCTGTACATGGTATGTTTACAATTCCTATTGGATTAGTATGTTTTTGTTGATTATAATGGGGGATCCAGGATTTGTCAAATGGTTTTTGCAAAAGTTGGGGAAATTAGAGGGGATTTTTTTCTGAAATTGGGTCATGGCTTATGCCAGAGCAGATAGCAGGCAGTGCAGCGCAGGCAGCGTAGTGCCAGGCAGTGAAGCGCCACAGCCTGGCGCAACGGCGGCAGCCAGATACTGCGGCGGCAAAAAAGCTGTCCTGTACAAAACAACAGGTCAGCTTTTTATCAGTTCATTATTACTGCGTCTATTTTACCGCAGCCTAAGGTTGTATTTCTTCCCAGATGAAGGATACACGCCGCATTCAGCCAGGGTGTAAAGGGAGCCAGCTCTCCCTGAAATGTCATGGCGCCCAGCAGGCCGCTTAAATCCATTTTTTTATCTCTTCTGGTGGAATAGCGCTCCATATTTTTTACATAAAGCCCTGAGGATGTTTTTTGGATTTGCTGCGCCGCTTCCATGAGCAAGGCAATTTCCTGCTCGTTTACATAGCCGCCGTAACGCGCGGTAAGCTCTGTTATCCTTCTGCTTATGCTCCGGAAGATGGTTATAAAATCGAGTTCGGTCAGCAGGCTGCCGCTTCTCCGGATGCGAAGCGGGGTCAGCAGCTGTATGGAGCAGTTGGTGCAGCCTTCGGTTCTGTGTTCTGAGAGGACTTCCGCTTTTATGGCCTCGGGAGCATAAAGGCCGGGCTTCCAGATTGACTGAAGCTGATCATACTGCATGATTTCTTCCAGCTGGAATCTCTTGCGCTCCGCCCCTATGGTAAAGCTCCCGGCAGTTATGAGGGCATTGATTAACTGCTCCGCATACCGGAGGGCATCGCCAAGAAGTATCACCTGAAATCTGAGTTCATCGCCTTTATTATACTGCTCCCTGTATCCGGGCGGGTTGATGATGTAAGGATTGGGGATATCATAACCGCCTTCAGCCATTTTCCTGTTCTCGTATATGTATCTGTATGCTTCCTTGTGATTGAGCAGGGCCCATCCCAGAATTCCATGGAGGGTGGAGCCCAGATAACCGGGAAGCCGGGCCGGCTCACAGCAGCGCAGGCGTATCAGGAGCGGAAGGTATTTCAGGGAGAAGTGGACGGGTTCGTTGTTTATCATGGGTTATTCCAATCTTATCCAGGCAAGGCCGTGGGGGAGTTTGTTTTCTGTGTCGATGTATATTGCGCCGGCAGCTTCGTGGGGGAATACGCCGGACAGGAAATTTTCAGGGATAATTCTTATTATACAAGGCATATTACCTTCGACATTATAGAACGATTCAAATAACAAGGACTTGGGTTATCTAATAATGAAGTCGTTAAATCTCGATGCCGTAGCAAATGTTTAAACAAGCTATGAGGATACATAAGCCTCGACAAGAAAATGAGGCTCTTAACGCCTTATATAGAGAATTTCAATCCACGAGGCAACATAAGCCTCGACTGGTGATGGAGATGCACAAGACAGTTACGATTATTTCAATCCACGAGGCAACATAAGCCTCGACAATACAGGTCCACAGGGGCCGACAGGGCCTGCAGATTTCAATCCACGAGGCAACATAAGCCTCGACGGTATGGATGCAAGACAGGGACCTGTTATCCAACAATTTCAATCCACGAGGCAACATAAGCCTCGACGCAGTATGGCCACGGAAGAAGTAGGTGGAATATATTTCAATCCACGAGGCAACATAAGCCTCGACGATGATAGAATACGGCAGCGAAACCCGGCGGATATTTCAATCCACGAGGCAACATAAGCCTCGACATCTTTTTCTCTCCTTTCAAATCAGCGGTAACGAATTTCAATCCACGAGGCAACATAAGCCTCGACACAGTGCCGCATTGATTGCCCGGCAATTGTAGCATTTCAATCCACGAGGCAACATAAGCCTCGACCCAGTCACCAAGTTGATAATGTTCATCATCTGCATTTCAATCCACGAGGCAACATAAGCCTCGACATAGATATTTCTTGGATGGCAATATAGATGCTGTATTTCAATCCACGAGGCAACATAAGCCTCGACCTGACAACAGCAGATATAGAGGCAATCGGATACATTTCAATCCACGAGGCAACATAAGCCTCGACAAAGAGGTGATATTATGGCACTCACTGCCTTTTTATTTCAATCCACGAGGCAACATAAGCCTCGACGCAGCGCTGCGGTGAAAACTTTTTCTTCCATCAATATTTCAATCCACGAGGCAACATAAGCCTCGACTTGAACCGCCTAACGATAAAAACTAAGCAATCATATTTCAATCCACGAGGCAACATAAGCCTCGACTTGTTCCGAGTATGTCGCAGATTTCATTTATGTCATTTCAATCCACGAGGCAACATAAGCCTCGACTGATATAGCCTGCATAGATATTACATTGAATGATATTTCAATCCACGAGGCAACATAAGCCTCGACCAAGTAATACATCCGGAAATCGCAGGGGTATTTATTTCAATCCACGAGGCAACATAAGCCTCGACCAAAGTCAGCTTTCCTTAACTCCAAGAATCCATATTTCAATCCACGAGGCAACATAAGCCTCGACGATGGTAATAAGACAACATTATCTGCAAGCGCGGTATTTCAATCCACGAGGCAACATAAGCCTCGACTTTGCTTACCTAAGGTATTCAACTGTTCATAATATTTCAATCCACGAGGCAACATAAGCCTCGACGATAATTGAAGAGCTGGGAAAAGAGCGCAATAAATTTCAATCCACGAGGCAACATAAGCCTCGACAGCAAAATCAAACAACAAATCTCTTACTTTTAACACTAATTTGTATTTATTATACAATTTAATAATTTTACATTCAATAAAAAATTTTTATTCTTCTATTTTACTGAAAGATTTCAATTATCTCTATAATAAATCTGGTGCGAATCACACGGGATTTTTATGTGAACTTGTGATTCGCACCAGCAAAAACATTAAAAATCTTCTGTACAAATGAAGTATCTTTTAACACTGATCTAAAATGATACTACATAGATCAGATACTTTCCCAACCACTATCTTTTTCACCCACATTATTTCCCTTTATAGATATATAAACTTTTTTATACTTTTGCATAGCAATTTTCTTAAAATAATATTTAGTTGTACCCGGTATTGCAAGGTATAAAAACTGCGCAGCATATTTTACTAAATTCTGCTCATCAGGCCATTCCGATACACTCTTTATTTCCGTGCCCTGGGGCAGCTTATTCTTTAAAAGTGCTTCCTGATTCTTATCCAATCTATATTTTCCAAGCCAAAGGCAACCAGACCTTTTTTTATCGTTTTGATCTGCTTTTTCTTTTGTTTTTCCAATAACAGCTTTAGCTAATGGCAACGGACATCTGTTTGTATATTCTTTTAAGGTCATATAGGTATATTCATGTGTGCCAAAATAATCATCAGCATTATCCATATTCACAAAATCGATATATGTACTGATGCTGTTATCAGATTCAAAATCTATACCATAACATTCCTTTAACTTCTTTTTATAACTGGCCTTAATCGAAGCTATCCGCTCTGTTATATCAGTTTCTTCTACATTTAGGCATGTAAACCTTTGTTTGGGATCAATTTGCATTAATCTGATATTTTTAATTGCAATTTTCCCATAGCCATATGGTTTTCCATTTCCAATTTGATATGTTTCTTTATCCGCTTTTTCAGGCGAATCATTTACCTGCAACGCACATAAAAGAAGTCCCAGTTCTTCATCACTTAAATTCTCGTAATAAATACTGCCTTCAAAAACCTGATTTTTCGGAAGAACCGCAATTGATGTGTTTGTATTTTTGCTTTCGATATTCTGCTTTACAGAATCGGAACGTTTCCAATAAAATTTGTACCCCCTCAGGCGAAGATTCTTGTCGTTATAAGTGTTAAGATTTCTGAAATCTTTACCCGTCTGTTCCAGATACATTTGAAACGCTGTCCCCTTCGGACTGCCAACATATAATTTTACCAATTCTGTTTTTACTGTTTTATCTTTGATTCTGCAGTTTGAAAAAGACAGACGACTTTTGTAGGAATTCTTTTCTTCGGCAAATCCAAACAGCGCCTGCGTATAATCATATCCTTCCTTTTCTTGTTCAAAAGGAATCCCATCTTCCACCTGATAATCATAAAACACACGAAAATAAGGAGTAGGTCCAAATCCAACAAGCTTTCCTTCCGGTCCATTTTCTTTTTTATAAAAAAACAACTTACCCGATTCTATACCTTCTTCATCCGGTAAAGAGTAAAAATCTTTATTTTCAATGAGTTTCTTATTTTGTATACAGTTTCTTTCGTAATCCCTTTTATAATTTAAAATATCTTCTTTATCAACTATAAAAGAAATATCCTCTTTCACATCGGACACAATATAATGATGGGTTTTCCCTTTCACAAAATCAGAGTTTATAAGTGTACCCTTCAGATTGCCCTTCCCTATATTACAAATCTTACCTTTATAATCAAATGTAACAGGAACTCCCCTATAAGCATGATATGATATATTCCTTTTAGGGAAAATTTTATCACTGTAATCCTTATAAGATGCTATCGAACCATCACCATGATATTTTTCAATTTTCTCTATATACATATAATATTCCTGTTTTTTAAATACACCCGCATCTCTCAAATCCGTTTCATGTACTTGAAAAAACGTAGTTCCATAGGCGCCAAAAGGCTTTACCTGCACAATTGTGTAGATATCTTCCCCATTCCTTTTTTCTTTGTATAACAAACCTGCTTTTACACCGTCCGGAATGCGGTAACCATTTTGATTACTGGATTTTAGTTTATTAAGATATTCTTTTTTTAACTTACCGCAATTATCCTTAATCTTCCGGAACATATATCTGTTTTTTTCCACCATTTCCGGAAAAGAAACACTGAGAATTTCTACATGGCTTCTGGTAAAACCTCTCATCGTACTTCCTGGAATAATATATTCGCCTCGTCCATCCGTACAAAAGGTTCCCTGGTTTTCTTCCTTTCTGTAACAGCCGCCAACAGAAAGCCCTGTAAGGTTATGAATCTCAAAATCGATTCTGCCGGAATAAGCGCCTCCAATACAGTTAAATGCAGGAAGAGTCTCCATAGATTTATATGGTATCGGCACTTTTTTTTCAGAAAAAGGAATAAAATTATACGGTGCAAAACTCTCAGCCATGCCTCAATTCCTCCTGGTTATATCCGTTTAAAACGGTTCTTATTATATATGCCTGCCCATCACTATCATAATCTATATAATTTCGAACCGTAATACTATGTCCAAACCGTTCTCTTAAAAGCTGTTCTTCCTCAAAGAAATCATCATCACTGTTTCCGACCGTCTCCACTGCCCTCAGGCTATCTTCAAAACGAAAAATATGCAGTTCCTTACCTTCCGTAAAAATTCTGGCTTCCAGTAAATTCTCTTCTTCCAAGTCATCCGCCTTATTAACAGAAGTGAGTACAACACTGCTTATTTCCTGTTTCCATATATATTTATAGCCATTTTCTATCCAATATTTTTGGGTCAAAGCTTCTTTTAAATCCACCTGTTCAGTTCGCATAACACGCTACCTCCTGAAGCCACTCTTCAACGATGGCCTTTAGCGGTGCACTGGTCGGTTCCTTTTCATCAAAAACTATTTGCATGTTCTCAAAGTCAGCTTTATAGTTTCCAATCCGCAGTTCTTTTCCCTTTAATCTTCCAAACCCAACACTGCTTCCGCTCCCAATTGTCACTAATCCCAGCCCAATATCTCGAAGAGCCAGATATACCAATGCATTCATCAACTTACTGTTTTGGTTTTCTGTTTCTTCCGTTACCACACGAATTTTAATTGCATTGCCATTTTGGGTGGAAATTACCTCTTGTTCCATTTTAGCCCCTTTTATTACACTTCCCAGCCAACGATCAATTTTAATTCTGTTATATACTGTGGTTTGCGGCTGCGGGACCAGAACATCATGGGCCTTGACATATCCACGATTCACTTTTCTATCAGGGGTACCTCCGAAGATTTGGACCATCACTTCCTCCGGTATTCCGAAGGTATTACACACCTTTTGAGCATAGCCTCTTACAGTTCCTTTTATCGTAGAACCCGGTATGTAATAGCATGAACTGCCATCTATTTCTTTTGTTACATTTACAGCATTCACCTTCCTGATATCACTTCCAACTCTGATACGCGGCAATATTTCTCCGCTTTTTATGATAAGTCCATCCGGTATTTCTGCTGTCAGTTCAAATTCTGTAATTCCCTTTTCCACTGATGCAAAAACTGGCTGCTCATTTTCACTTTTTATCCAGGACTCATAAGACAACAGCCGCAGAACATTGTTTACTCCTGATAAATAAATCAAAAAATCTTTTTTATCAGCCAAATTTAATATCTTGCTTCCGGTTTCGATTACCTGAAAAATTCCTGCTCCATTATTTTTCATTGCTCCAAAAGACAGACTGCCCTTTTGAATCCCTGCGAATAACTCTGTATAAAATAACTGTACATCATTGCACTCCGCCTCACTGTCTAAAAAAGCCTGAAAACATATTTCAGTTTCCATTCCCTGTCCTATAAAATATTGTTTAAATAATCCATTTTCTTCTGCCACTCCGTGAGCCGCATCCATACGTATACCATTCCGCTCTTCCAGTTGGACACGACTGCATACAGCATCATAGTAATAAATTTTACTGTCCGTACCCGCTCCCTGCTCCTCATCTGTCCATCCCAGATAATGCTCTGTGTCAAAACTCTTTTTTCTGAAATACGCTTTAATAGAGCCGGAAATACTTGTTGCCGGAAGGATATATTGTCCTCCCCCATCAGTAACTAAATTTAAGGAAGACTCATCTTCCCCACCGATATGCAGAAAGCTGGCAAGCCGTATTTTCCCTTTTCCATAAAAAACATATTGTTTTCTCATTTGCTGCCGCCCTCCATTCTCATCAGATTATATAATACAGCGCGCAAAAATTCTCCTTTTACTTCATAAGGGCTTCTTTCTTTGCCGCCAATCCCTTCAAATAATTCTTCTGTCCTCATACACAACTTTGTATGCCAGGTATCAGGTGAAACAGTGTCATCTAACATCTGTGTCAGAATGGTTTCCATATTGGCTCTATTACTTCTATTTTTCTCATCAACACCCATAATAAAAGTGACATTTTGATAAGCCTCTTTTGTAAATGATTTTATTTCTTTCCGAAGGAAAAATTTAATTTTTTCTTTCTGCGATTCTATACTTTCTTTCCCCATTACCTGCTGTTCATAGAGGAAAAAATATAGCCTGCTGATTTGCGTAATCGAAAACATAGCGGAAATACCTACATTTCTCTGTGCAGTATCATTTGCTGCCATTTCAATTATCTCTTTTTCCCTTTTTTCAATAATCTGAGCGGATATTAATTCTAATGCGTTCTTTTCTTTCTCAGTTAATGGGGTTAAATTGAAATTATCCTTTTCATCCTCTAATTGTAACTTTATTTTTTGCCCTAACGGAAGATTTATTAATATTCTTCCAAATCCCTCCGTCTTTCGTACACCGATTCCATCCTCTTCCAATTTACTGACTTTTTCTGCATCAAGCGTCCCATCAAAGGTATACAGATATACGCTTCCGGCACTGACCGCAGTCTGCTGAATCTGTCTGGCTTTCCATGTATGATTAAATCCTGAAGTACGAAATGTAGACAGATATGCCTGTTTCAGCTGCACATTACATATTCCGAGCCTTTCTTCCAGAAATTTTTCCGACAGTCTTCCTGTAGGCTTTCCCCACTCATCCGTCAGAATTAAATTAGATAATGCATAAATAACAAGTGCATTATTTGTATTCTGCTGCTCATTGAATCCTGCAAATTCCTGTCTCGCACTTTCCCAGGAGATACATTCAGCCTTTGTGATTATGCACCTGCCATAGCCGCTTCCTTTGGAACCGCCTAAATAAATTACAGCATTTTCCAGTAAATTTTTATATTTTAATGCATCCTCTTCACTGCGGCACTGAATCAGCCCTACAAAAGTCTGCCCTTTAGCAATTGCTTCGTAGCGGAACATTTTACTTTTTTCTTCTCCCTGTGCCAGCGCAATATGAAGATTTGCCTCTTTTTTTACGTTTTTAATACGAAGCTCATCCTGCTTAAGAAGACAAAATTTCCCAGTATCTATTCTCTGTTCCCCTTGTACAGGTTTTTCTCCAAGTATTCCGCAGCTATGAACAGTCATCTGACTGCTTCCTGTTTTTTCCGACTCATGTTCAGCCCTTCGTACATCATGTTTATCAGCATAATACACACCAGGCACAGGTATCAGAGACTTTCCCTCATGAGCTAAATATGCATCATAAAATTTTGTTTTCTTAAATAATATATCTGAATATAATGGTTCTTCACTCAAGTCGCCAATATAATTTTCGAACCATGTGTTAATTGCTTTCCCTATAACAGCCCCACGAAGCGTCGAGCCCGCAATATAAGACAGACTTTCCTCATTATCCTGATTTCCCTGTTTCCCCATTTTAAGAGGCTCTTCCAGATAAATTTGATATTTGACATAATTATACATCTGCGGCCTCCTTTAAATAGCGCTCCCGTAAATTCTGCTGTTCCTTGAAAATATCACAGTGAACCAAACCTTTACCCTTACTTTTATAGGTCCCAATATGCTGCAGAGAACATACGCTAAACGTCAATAATTTTTCTTCTGCCTGGCTTAATTCCTCTGAATAGATTTCAGTTTCAAATACAAAGCCTTTTTTTACCATACGCTCTCTTCGTAAGGTATGATCCTTTGCAATACCGTTCTCATCCAGACTTGTATAAGCATAGATAGTCGTAAGGCTGTCCAACACTTCATCTTTGCTAACCTTTTTATCTATCACGGCCTTCTTCAACTGCTGCATAAGGCCCTCCGACAATTGAACCTCAGTGAACCGCAGTTTCCCGTTGCGCTTCATTCCTTCCGTATCCGGACTTCCCAAAAGCTCACTTAATGAAACCTTCTGGAACTCGTCCTTACACAGTTCATAAATCCATCTCATTTGTTTTCCCAGACATCCTTTGAATGTTTTTGCATTCATATAGGGGATACCGTAGCTGTCATATTTTATATCATTGTCAATGAGTCCGGGAACCGATTGCCCGCTGCCCCAAAGTGTATCTGACTCCGTCTTTATCGTTATTTGGTAAATTATCATCTATACTTCCTCCAATAAATTGTACATATCCAACATCTCCAGCACATCGAAGTCAATACACTTTCCATTTACATAACTGTCCGGCATCTCAAAACCAAGTTCTTTTTTCAGTCTCTCCTTAAATCTCTTTTCCGTTATAAATTGTTTACCTGCGCTGTTACTGAGGGCTGTCCTATATCCTATTAAGGCACTTCTTCCGATTTTACCACTCCTTAATATCTTCAAATGTTCTTCAAACACCGGAATTGTATTTGACTTACCTGCCTGTTTCTTTAAGTAAAGAGGTTTATTTGTAAGGGATGCACCTTTGTATTTTTCTTTCCTTATTTGTGACAGGCTTCCTTCTTTTTCTCCCTGAACAATATGAAAATCGATTATAGATTCATCTTCGCCCTCTTCTAATGCCGCTTTTGCGTTATGACAAAGCTCTTCCGCCAGCTCATGTGCACTATAAAACGGATATCTCACCTTCACTATCGCTATTCCGGCACATGCACACATTTTCATTTCATCCAGTTCTTCAAGTACGGATTCCTCAATATGCAGAAGAATTTCTTTTGTTAAAGCAAGTCCAATTCTGGCATCAGACACAAAACAAATATCATCTCCCGCAAGGATAAGAGGGCGGATAGGAAGAACTATTGTTCCATCCTCATCTACTCTTTTGGTAATAATATCTCTTTTTATTAATGACTCTATATTAATAGCGAGATGTTCCATCGTTTTTTTCATTGCTTCTTTATAGAGGCCGTCTATCTTCTGACTCAGAGCGCGATACTCCTGTTTATACGCAGTATTAAAAGTACAGTCAGCCTGACTATGCTTTTTTAGGAATATATCATTAAATTTTTCGATTTTTTTCCCCATTTTATTGCCGTCTATCACGGTTAAAGCCAAAAAGCTTTTGCTGTCTTTATCTCCTCCAAGCTCTGCAAATACATTTGCAAAACGATATTTCTTCCCTTCTGCTGCCGGCAGCAACTGGGTAAATATTTCCCCCTGCTTCTCTTTGGCAACCTCCAGCTTCACCTTGGATTCCGCTGAAATATACTGCCCGCTTTCATTAACCGCTACAGCCGGCAGCTGCGTGGATTCACATTGTTTTGTTATACCTAAATCAAAGATACGGAATGCTGATTCTCTGACAGCCTTTTTTTCTTCCAGCTTCTGATATAGGCTGTTCATCGCATCTATGATAGTCTGGGAACTTTCATTATAAGAATGCCGGGCAAAGAACAATTCAACTCCCGGATATTTCTCCAGTGCAGTTCTGCTCATTCTCCTTACAAATTCCCTGGCGCATTCTTCAGACGTAAAAGCATAAATACTTTTCCCGCCCCCTTCAAGAATTATTTCACAAGTCTGCTGATATTTTTCCTCAATCTCAACTGCGATCTCTTTCGCGAGCGATTCCGTAATACTGCGGATCAATATTGAAGCACCTATATTTTCGGCCAGACGGTTTGTCTTAAATATGTAATTCTGTTTTTGTGAGACTTCCATAACAACTAAAAATTCCATTAGTATTTCCTTCCCTCGTCATTGGTAACAGCAATCAGCCTTTCGGCAGCCTGTATTAGCATTGTGCAGATGTCCTGGTAACTCCAATATTCTGTATTATCATTCCTTCCTGCATGGTTGGTGAGATTTCTTTGTTCCTTCAGCAATTGATAATCCATCATAATGGCATCTAATTCTTTACGGCATTTGCTCTTGGCTCGTCCTGCATCTATATATCCTAATAACTTTCCTGTATTTTCCTTTGCCTTGTTTAATTGTACACTATTCGCTATATGTAATAAAGGATATTCTGATACATTTACTGCTTTTATGTACCTGAAATAATAATAAAAATTTATTTGGGGAAAATATTCTTTCCAAAAGATACTTTTTATGTACTTAGATGTGCTATTTTTCAAAAATTTTATCATCCAACAATATTTTTCATTATAACTTTTATATTCTCTTGCTGTATTTTGTGAAATGTCTAATTTTTTATCCTTATTTTGGCAGGCAGTCCAAAAAACATGATATATCTCTTCTTCCCTTTGATTGGGACAAAAAATTCCCTGTTCCCAAAAATAAATTGGTATCCTCTCTGCATAAAAGGTTAACGCCTGCTGAATATATTCTTTTTCTACACACCACTGAATGATTTCAGGTAAATCACCTTCCAGTAAATTTCGGTATCCTTCTAAAATGTCCTGTACTACATATGAAAAAAGTATTTCATATGTATCTTCAATTTCTGTATTATTCGTATGACTAATGTAATCCTGAAGTTTTATTTTTAACTTATCCCTTTCCTCAAACACCTTATCCGTACGGCATAATTGAAGATTATATGCAAACTCACTCATAGATGCCAAAATAGCTGTAATCCTGGTATCCCTGCAATCATTAAAAAATAATGATAATGTTTTTATTCGGCCATAGTTTATGTATTCGTTAATTCCAGCTACCAAATCTATACTTCCAAATACCGCTTTCATATTTTGAATAGGAGTTATATTATCTATTCTATTATCCCGGTTCATCGTCATAATCTCTTTTATTTCAATATTCCTCAATTTCATTAAATTAGAAATTGCAAGAATCATAAATGCCACATAACGCTGTCCGCCATTATAATCGATGTATAACTCCACATCTTCGCTGTCTTCCATTACTTTATTTGCTGCTTCAACAGCTGCTTTAGCGACTTGACTAGCTTCAGTAAAATCAGAAATGCAGATAACCTGAAATTCGATCGGCTTATCCTTGTATTTTTGTTCAACTTCTGCAGAATATTTTTGTATCATTTCTTTAAAAAAAGTCAATGTGGTCATATCTGTTATTTCTTCTTCGGATAATGCTGTTCTTATCTTATAAAGCTGCATATCCTCAGTATGTCCATCAAATATTTCTTTTAATTTCTTTTTTCTTGTTAAATCTGAGCAAATCATAACAATTTTATCCAACATTTTGCCATTATCCAATTCTAACCGTTCTATTACACTTTTGGCTGGCGCTTCATTTGTCATAATTCCCTGAAGGAAATATTCTTTATCTTTATATATGTAAGAATAATTAAATTCTGACTTCACTTTAGCCACAGGACTCATGCATAAAAGCAATATATTTTCTTTCATTCGTATTCTCCAATACATCGTAATTATTAGTTGTTTTTATATTTGTGTGTAATGACGTATAAAAAAGATAGTTTTTGTAATGTATTTCATCTCTATTTTTATGCAAATAGAAAGTATGTAGCTGTGGTTTAACAAGATGTATAAAAATTAACATGTATGATGGAATATTAAAAACTTCTGTATAGAATTTCAATCTGTAAAGCTGTATAAGCCTCGACCCTGCCCCCGTGGCTGGTCTCCCAGCATGGCAAGATTTCAATCCACGAGGCTGTATAAACCTCGACATATTCAAATGCCTTGACAAATGTTTCCTTTACAATTTCAATCCACGAGGCTGTATAAGCCTCGACTTCGGATTGAATACCATTTAAAGGTTTCATTACATTTCAATCCACGAGGCTGTATAAGCCTCGACTGCATAATCAGCACAATATTCCTTGCGTGTTGTTATTTCAATCCACGAGGCTGTATAAGCCTCGACAAGTGGGTGAAGTATTCGGAGCTGTCATATCCATATTTCAATCCACGAGGCTGTATAAGCCTCGACCATTTAGACTGGTTATTGTACCGCCTGTTATGCATTTCAATCCACGAGGCTGTATAAGCCTCGACGAAACAAGGAAGGGAACGCCATCCCGCAAAGCATTTCAATCCACGAGGCTGTATAAGCCTCGACCAAACTTTTACGCTATGTCCATCACTAGTAACCCATTTCAATCCACGAGGCTGTATAAGCCTCGACGCAGTGTTGTTGACTGTATAATATCACGAACTTATTTCAATCCACGAGGCTGTATAAGCCTCGACTGCCTTTTTATATCCTGGTTTCCCGTCTGCGGTATTTCAATCCACGAGGCTGTATAAGCCTCGACGCTGATGACCGGGAAAAGACCAGCCCCTACAATATTTCAATCCACGAGGCTGTATAAGCCTCGACGTGCGGATACCTGGCAATCCACATCGGACAGGAAATTTCAATCCACGAGGCTGTATAAGCCTCGACCTGCGTTACCTGGGATATCCCGTTCGAAGTCTATATTTCAATCCACGAGGCTGTATAAGCCTCGACAGCAAAAACATACAAAAAATCTATTCAAAACTTTTTCCTAACACAACAATTATACAACATCTATTAAATTTTATCACTATACAATTACAATATATTTTAAAATTTCATTACTACTTACAAAAATTCGGTGCGAATCCCCCGGCAAATTAATGTAAGCTTACGATTCGCACTAATTTCAACATGACAATTTGAATTAATCAATCTCATTTCATCTTTTTTTTATTGATATATATTGCACGTAAATTTAGTCAGTAAAATTTATATATAACAATAAAACGCATTCTTTTCATTCCAATAAATATCCTTCTCTACAAGAGCATTCCAAATAATCCGGATTCTGATAATATACTCTTGTTTTAAAATTTGTTATTTCATCACTTATGAAAAAATTAAAGATTTTAATTAATTCAGAAATTTCCTTCCCTGGTTCTGCACAATCCTGAATCATAATACAATATAACTTTCCTATATACATAAACCCAGGAATAACATATTTACAATCAGTAATTGTATCAAAATTACCTTGTGGTATTTTATATGTTTCTATCACTTCATCACTAACCTGTTCAAAAATAAGACAATGATTTACCTCGCTATATATTCAATAAGAGAACATACATAAAAAAATCATTTTTTTCTTTATTCGTCATATACTATTTCACTCCCCTGAAATGTCAAATAATTCAATCCCGCTAAAGTATGGAAACTAATTTGATGTGTCGGATACTTAAACTCCGCTAAACCCAAAATTGTTTTCTACTGATTGTTCCCGACAAAAAATCGTTCACTTAATTCCAAATCGTATCATTTGCCATCGGCCCTTCAACAATATCGTAACGATGCATTTCTCCCTTTCTGCATGCAGCAATAAAATCAAGCCACTCGTCTGTCATACTTTCAAATTTTAAAACTGGCAAGGTATTATCCGGAGTATAAATATATGAGTTTATAACAGGACTACCTTCACCTCGATTTGCCCAGCGTACAGCTTGTTCTATTTTATTTGTAATAGAATTACCATGAAAAATCTTTTGTATATTTAGTTTTCCTTATCTCCGGAAATTTAACAATTTCTTTACTGGCATGATACAATATCATAACGCCTCTGATATCCCCTATAGATTATCATTATTTCTAACACACAAAAAGCACCAGCTTAAACAACATACTTTTTACCATGCTCTCTAATACACAATCTCTTTAAAGCCCATTATATCTTTATTCCATTGAAACAGTGCAGCCTTCCCCTTTTCATCTCTTATTAAATGAACACTGCCCGGTTCAATTTTTACCCTGTCTCCTTCATATGCAATCTTACCTTCTGTTACAGCCGTCAACACAGCCTTTAATATAGCTCCGTGCGCCGCAATAATTACATTTTGAGCATTATATTTTTTCAAAATATTATGAAATGCCAGTCCAGCACGTCCAATAAGCTCTTCCAACGGCTCCATTCCCGGATATATATCATCAGTAAATCTTTTCTTTCTCTCCTCATAATCCAAACCTTCACCCAATCCAAAACCTCTTTCTATGAATAAGGGCTCGGTTACAATATCTTCTTTCTTATAATCCAGCCTGCCTGCAACAATTTCAGCGCTCTTCCGTGCTCTTGATAAGGGACTGGATATAATAACATCAACATTCTGCATGCAGCCGGCTAATACTTCCGCAGCCTTTTCAATCTGGTTAATTCCGTTTTGGTTCATCCCAATATCTTCATGCCCTTGCAGTCTTCCTTCCAAATTCCAATCTGTTTCACCATGTCTCAGCAAATAAATATTCAAACCTATAATTCTCCATTCCGTTTTCTCTCAGACAGTCTTAAAAAAAGATTATACCTATTATAAAACATTACCATCATTTTCAACAGCTAAAATAATGACCTGCTAAAATAAAGGCAAGCACAATGCGCTGCAAAAAATCAAAGACTGATTCGCATGAATCCCTTTGCATAAACCCATACAAGAAACAGGGCGACAAAATTCAGTGCAGATGCTGTCATAATCAAACAATTTGCATTATTTTCAGGCATGATTTCCTGTGTCATTACACCATTTTGCAATCTCAGTAATAAGTTCTGCAGGAAGCGGCTTATTGTAAGGAAACTGGATCGCACCTTTACTGGTTTTATATTCTTTCAGACGTTCTTCAAACATCTCGATCGCCTGTGGCCCGGGATAAAAACCAATATGTTTCTTAAATCCTGCAAAATGAACAATATTATGCTGATTCCAGTAAGTAGGCATGCTCCATGAAATACGCTCTTGTGCATCCGGTAATGCTGCCTGAAGTATTCCATGCATTTGGTACAAATATTTTTGTATATCTTCCGGTTGTTCTAAAATGTAAGCATCAATTGTTTCCGGTGCCTTTCCACAAAAATGATCCTGATTCTGGTTTTTAAATGTTCGTCCACATTTGGGGCATGTCCACATAATGATTTCTCCAGTTCTTTTGATTATTATTGTTATCTGATTTCATGTAAGAGGTGTTAAAGGCTTCTTATTTGCCGGCTACGATTTTCCTGATGAAATTATTCTTACCTGAATTGGGAATTCAATTCTTGATATGGAATGAACACTGACCATCTTTCTCCAAACTTACAATCAACGAGGTCACGCAAACCTCGACTGAATTTATGAGAGACGAAGAGTCGGATGGAGGATTTCAATCCACGAGGTCGCAAAGACCTCGACTATAATCCTGTGTCACAATTCCACGCCGAGAAAAATTTCAATCCACGAGGTCGCAAAGACCTCGACAACTGAATATGCAATGCATGCGCTTGATGTATATATTTCAATCCACGAGGTCGCAAAGACCTCGACAAGCCCACCAATTATTGCAATCACGATTGATTGCAATTTCAATCCACGAGGTCGCAAAGACCTCGACACTGGACAGCTTATAAAAATATGAAGAGAAAGAGATTTCAATCCACGAGGTCGCAAAGACCTCGACGTCCAGAACTTGCACATCTTACTGGTGATTTATCATTTCAATCCACGAGGTCGCAAAGACCTCGACAAGGTAAAACGCAATGAAAAGAAAAGAGCTAAGAATTTCAATCCACGAGGTCGCAAAGACCTCGACACAAATTGGGGAAAGCATTACTTTTATTTGCAATATTTCAATCCACGAGGTCGCAAAGACCTCGACGTTATACTGGAGCCTACAACAAAGGCGAAGCCGGAATTTCAATCCACGAGGTCGCAAAGACCTCGACATGCATTCATTTAAAGCGTATAACGCCATATAAATTTCAATCCACGAGGTCGCAAAGACCTCGACGTTTAATGTCCTCTAAACACATAGTGTCATAGTATTTCAATCCACGAGGTCGCAAAGACCTCGACCTCTATCTGAAATCATCCAGATACCTAAGCTATATTTCAATCCACGAGGTCGCAAAGACCTCGACAATCATTCATTCACATTTTCTCCTTTTTTGTAGTATTTCAATCCACGAGGTCGCAAAGACCTCGACGCTGCTGTGCATTTGCATAAGCGACGGTTTGACGAAATTTCAATCCACGAGGTCGCAAAGACCTCGACGATATTCAGCCGGACATATGGTACCGCCTGAACATTTCAATCCACGAGGTCGCAAAGACCTCGACCAATTTCAGGAACAGTTTCAGGAACAATTTCAGGCATTTCAATCCACGAGGTCGCAAAGACCTCGACCGTTCCGGAAGCCAATTATACTGCATTTTCCACATTTCAATCCACGAGGTCGCAAAGACCTCGACCGCTTCCCATGGGTGAGATTGAAGGGATTATTGATATTTCAATCCACGAGGTCGCAAAGACCTCGACCGGGATGATTACGATGCCCTGCTGGATTACTGCATTTCAATCCACGAGGTCGCAAAGACCTCGACATTTTGCAGATGTTCTGGCGGCGGCATCCAGTAATGATTTCAATCCACGAGGTCGCAAAGACCTCGACAATGACACGATGTCAAACTGACTGTTATTTGCCATTTCAATCCACGAGGTCGCAAAGACCTCGACAAGACCGGAAAACAGTAGTATTCCTGCCGCTGGTATTTCAATCCACGAGGTCGCAAAGACCTCGACTGAGTTGACGGGATATCTGGCCGGCGCCCTGTCCATTTCAATCCACGAGGTCGCAAAGACCTCGACAGCAAATCCTTCCAAAAACCAAATTCCTTCCCCTGCAAAATCTATATTTATTATACAACCACCCCACGATTATTTCCACCAAATAATCATCTCCACACTATATTTCATCCATTTCTCCCCAAAAACAGGTGCGAATCCCCCGGCAAATCCATGGGAACTTACGGTTCGCACCAACTAAAATCATACTCCCGTCCTAAAAAAGTCCCCTTTTCTTCATCTCTAAATCCTTCCCTTGTCTGTCCTCCCCAGCCTGAGCTTAAATTACTCTTCCCTCTTCTATTCCGCCGCAACGCCCTTCCTGCCCGCATCAACTATCTCATAAAACCACACATACATATCCTCCGGCCTAATCGAAAGCAAACGTTCTTTATCAAGCAAAATTCTATCCCCTTCTCTGTGAAAAACAGAATGAAGCGGTTCATAATTAAGAGCCTCCAGCCCCTCCATTGCCGCCCACTCCTGCAATGTATATTCTTCCTTTTCAATCAGCTTTTTTAAAGACTCATAACCAGCCTTCCGTACAAAATTCAGCCGGTCATCTGTTCCTGTCATTTCACCAAGCCTGTCATTCATACCGTTCCATAGCCTGTCGATACACATCTGCCTTTCCTGAAGGCTTTGGGCTGAAAAATCTCCGGTATTTAATGCGCCCTGCAAATCCTTCTCCCAGCTGTCCGGTTTCCAGGCCAGGCTTCTGCTCATGTGAATCAGCCATTTATCATGAGGTATATATTCCCTGTTTACAATAAAAAGCGCACTAACCAGCGGTTTTATCGCATTATTATAAACATAATGCCCCTGCATCGTATCCTGCCTGTATATCCAGATATCACCTGCCAGTCTTTAATTCAAATATGCTTCCCAAAGCAATCCCCCGGCACTGTCTATATCAACCGTACAAGCCAGCTTCCTGGATTTAAATTCTGCAATTTTTCCTTCAGGATCATAAAGAATATCAGCATAGGACAAATCCCATAAAGCGGTTGAGTCATAGCTTCTTTCCAGCTCATCTTCATAATTTACCAGCTTTATATCATATAAATAACCGTCAATTACCGTAATCCCCAAAGCAACCGGACAATTTCCGTTTTTGTACCAATCAAAAGCTTTTTCATCTCATCATATTCCTAATGCAAACATAATAGCCGCTCTGACATACGCTTCCCGGATCCTGTTGAAATCCTCAGTTCCCCACTTCCATCCGCTTTCCGTCTCTGAAAGCGGATGTTTATCCGAACACAGCAGAACTGCTGCCGCAGTCATGGAATAATACCTGCTTACGGATAAAAGTGCAGACGCTTCCATATCCACGCCCACGCATCCCTTTTCCCGCCAATACGCTTCCTTGGCAAAGGTCTGGCGATAAAAGGAATCCGTCGTAACGGTAGAATTCACAACCGTATGGAATTTTCCCTGAAAATATTCTCTTACCTGATTAAAAAAATCTTCCTCCGGCCTGACAAATTCCACCGTTTCAAAATAATGATGCGAGGTGCCTTCCTCACACAAAATGCTTTCCGGCACCACCACATCACCAACCTGGATTTCTTTACCGAACCCGCCGCACATACCGACCACAAGGATCCGTTTCACGCCAAGTGCCCTGACCGTTTCCAGCGTATCAACAGCCGCCGGGCAGCCATATCCGCCTTTGGTAAAGCAGACGTCCGGATGCCCTTTTACCTCAATACACTCCGGATTGTCCAGAAAACAGGGAAGCCTGTCACAAAGAATGACCGTGTCAAAATTTTCTTTCAGGAACCGCAGCCCGATTCCAAGCTCAAATATTACACAGGTTTCCGGCAGTTCTCTTATATCCCGGCTGCCATGACTGCTCCTCACATGCTTTTCCGCCGTTATAACCGCCGGCGTACTGTCCTCTGAAAATACCCACTTCATGTCTTCACCTCCCTGCCTGCAGAAAACATCACCATAAAAATAATTCTCATCTGTATAATATTTTCCGCACCGTCTCAACCGACAGCCCATACTCCTCGGCCAATTCCTGCATTTTCTGCTTTTCCACATAAAACCTGCGCCGGATCTCTTCATTGCGCTGCTCATAATATACCCTGGCCCCGGATACGGCGCCCCATCCTTTTTTCTCTTCCTTTTCCGGAATATAAACCAGTTCACCGGAGGAATATTTTTGTATTTCCCGAAGCAGTTCGTCCGGAAAAATTTCAGAGGCATTCCGATATTTCATTTCACTCCCCTTCCTTTCTAAAACCGCTTTACGAGATTTTGTTTCGCGCGGCTTCTTCCCTTTAGTTCCGTGAAAGGAAATCCTCCAGGGAAGGGTACTCGTTTATTTTTCCTCCACGCTCTATTATAATCGCTCTCACCGCTTTTTCCAGCTCACAGCTTTGCCTGCTCACTTTTTCCAGGCAGTCAGGGTCAAAAAAGCCTAAAAGATCCATTTCCTCAAAGCCAAATTCCTCCGCAGCCACAACCAGCTCGGTCTGCAGATAGACGCAGTCATGAAAAGCTTCCTCCGGCATGTTCTGCTGGCAAAAATAGCGGATTCTTCTCCAGGTAAGGCTCATTTCCTCATACCAGCCTGACAGCTGTTCATAACCGTCTTTTTTCTCTTTTTTCATTTCAGCCGGCCTGCGCTGCTGCAGGAAGCTCCGGGCAGACTGTATCAGAAGATAAATCAGCTCCCTGATTTCTTCAATCGTATCCGCCCGAAGAAGCTGCTTTGAATAATCATAAAATTTTTCAGGAACCTCTTTCAGTTCGGGACAGTGATACATTCTGCTTTCCGCGCTGCCCTGCTCCGCCTGTTTTTCCGAAAAAATACCGCAGTCCGCAAAAGTTTGGTTCATAAACGCGGCCGCCTGCGTAAGGAGGCTCTGGATATATCCTGCTGCCATCCGGCATTTGCATAGCTTTTCTTCAAACAGAAGCGTACGGTAAATGTCCATGGCCATATCCACCCGTTCCAGAGCTCTCTGATACATCAAACCTGGATTCCTCAGGTTTTCAAACAATCTGTTTTTCAAAGAAAGAAAACGTTCCTCCTCCTCCCGGGTCCTTGCATACAGGATTTCTGAGGCCGCAAGGCACAGTGTCGGGAATTCCTCCAGATTTGCCGTCCTTTCCGTTCTTTCCCAGGAACGCGGGTACAAATCATGCCCAACTCCGTCAATAATAAAGGTCTGCGCCAATTCGTTTCCCCGTTCATTGACAGGCACATAATAGTCAAAACACTCTCCATGACCGTCGCCGTTTGTGGCATGTCCTGTTACTCCTATAAGGAGAGCAATGTCCTCCCGGTATTCTTTTTCAATTTTTTCTTTCACCCACTGCGTCAGTCTGTTTTCTGCTTCCATATTTTCCTTCTCCTTTGCCCCGCTTTTTTATTTGTTTCTTTTATAAAAAGGCCGTCCATGCTTAACTTCCGATTTATGCTTTGAACACCCTTCCTATCTCAATTATAGATAAATCCTCATTTTTCTCAATGCCGAATCCCATTATAATCATTTGTTCCCAAATGCAGCTCCCGGCATAAAAATAAAAACTTTGTAAACTTTTGTCGTAATACGCATAAAATAACATAAACAATACTAAGCCTTATAAAAGGGGGCACGAATCCAATGTTAGGAACCATACTTTTATGCGTAGCATGCATTTTGATACTTGGTTTCATTTTGTTTATATGCATATGGAAAATACGCACCAGGAAATTCAAACCTTCCAAAGATAAAACCGGACAGCAGCAGCAGCTGAACCAGGATTTGAAAGATGCAGGCTTTGCTTATGATCTGAAAAATGATTTGTTCTACTCCGTCATGGACTGCTGGCAGCGTGAAATGGGATATTGCCGGCTGTATGACGAAGGCTCCGCCGATTTTAACATGGTTATGCACTGTGAGCCCGTCTGTTTTACGTACAACGGGAAACGATGGATGATAGAATTATGGAAAGGCCAGTACGGAATAACAACCGGCGCTGAAATCGGCATTTACAATACCGCTTCCGATGATATTAAGACGAAGCAGTTCACCGGAACCTATTACGACTGCGCCTCGGACGATGAACGTCTGGATATGAGCTTTGTCCTCCGCAAAAACGGAAAGGTTCTTTTCAAACGCAGCGGGATTCACTGGTGGCTTACCGGGTTTAAGCTGGGAGAATTTTCCCACCTTGATACTCTCACCATGGATGCCAAAATCAAATTTCCAAACAGAACCATGCGGGACGCTTTTGTAAATGGCCTGGTGGATATCGGTTACCGCAAAAAAGAATACAGTGTTCATTCAAATACGGTTACCATCCATTACACAACGCCCCACAGTCCCCAGCCTCTTTCCAACAGTACGCCTCAGGGAATTCTGGTGCAGAATACAAACTCCATCAACTGCGGCCTTTACAGGCAGGTGACCGGAAAATATACGGAAACTCTCGATAAACTTGAATATCTTAAGACAGCCATGCCCGAACTGTATGAATTCTGTATGCATTCCCTGTATGCGAGATCCTTCTATGAAGCTTTTGACTGGCTGATTGACCTTATTCACAAGGGTCACAACCCCGACCCAGGTCCGGAGCCAGGTCCCAGTCCTTGTCCCGGCCCTGAACCCTGTCCTTGTCCCAAGCCTTGCCCTTGCCCTAAGCCCTGCCCTTGCCCTAAGCCCTGTCCGAAACCCTGCCCGAAACCTTGCCCCAAACCCTGCCCCTGCTCTCCTGCCACTCATACAAAACGGCTTCCCAACAGGATCTGTACTCCCTGTAACTGCCAGAAGCCGCAGAATCCCTGCTGTCCATGCACAAACAGCACAGCATGTGAATGTGAGGAAAAAAATACTGAAAAAGGGATGTGCCGCTGATGCCTTCGCTTGCCGATAAACTGAATAAAGTCTACACCTCCGCTCCCGTTCTTCCCTATGATAAAAACTCCCGCATCGTAATTATGAGCGACTGTCATCGGGGCCAGGGAAACGGAGCCGATAATTTTCTTCCGAACAGCCCGATTTTTCAAGGCGCCCTGGAATATTACTACAAGAATGGCTTTACCTATATCGAACTTGGCGATGGTGATGAACTCTGGGAAAACAGATGCATCCACACAATTATCAGAACCTACAGCCATATTTTCCGGCTCATGAACCGCTTTTATCAGGATAACCGGCTTTACATGATATACGGTAACCATGATATCGTAAAAAAAAGGAAAAATTTTTCCACATCAAACTGTACAAATTATTCCTGCGATGTCACAGAACCGGAAGATTATTTTTATAAGGATTTGAAAATTACAGAAGGAATTATCCTCGAAAATAAAGATACGCTACAGCGCATTCTCCTAATCCACGGACACCAGGGAAGTCTGCTCAACGATGAGCTTTGGCCCCTTGGCCGGTTTCTGGTGAGATATGTCTGGAAACCGCTGGAAACAATTGGCTTCCGCGCTCCCACAGGCTCCGGCCGATCCGTAAAACTGGTGGAAAAGATAGAGAAAAAACTGTGTGCCTATTCCAGGGAAACTAACCGAATTGTCATAGCCGGCCATACCCACCGGCCGGTATTCCCGAATCCGGGTTCCTGCCCATATTTCAATGACGGCAGTTGTGTACATCCGTACAGCATCACATGCCTGGAAATAGAAAATGATCAAATAGCCCTGGTCCGCTGGTCCTTTTCCACGACGGAGGATCGATTACTTTTCATCAGCCGCGAAGTCCTGAACGGACCGGAAAACCTGTCGGATTTTATACTGGACTGAAGTCCTTGCCGGGAAACCTTATTCCTTTGAAACCGTGCTGTCCCTTACTTTCCGATAAAACCAACTTCCGGCAGCTTACCTGGCTGCCGGGTCTGGGCGAACTGTATGAAAAAACTATCAGGCTGTTTGCAGCTCATTTTTCCAGAAGCATCCTGTAATGATTTTCCGTTTCTTCAACAATAGAAAAACCCAGCCGATGATATAGATGGATAACAGGATTCTTTTTAAATGCCTGAAGCCTGACTTTGGAAAATCCGCTGCTTTCAATTGTTTCTGCCAGTAAACGGGAGCCAATACCCTGATTCCGGTATTCCGGAAGAATACAGATATTTTCCAGTTCACAGGTATCTCCGTCCACACTCCAGTTTATCATGCCGATCCGTTTTCCCCGGGAATAAATTATGTTCATATTTTCCTTTGCATTTTCCATGAAGGCATTGAAATAGTCTGTCTGCTTTTCTTCATCCCAGCCCCAGATCTCAGAAACATAGGGATAATAGCATACTTTCTTCAGCTGATAAACAAAATCGTAGTCCACCGGCGTGTATTTTTTCATTGTGATTTCCATAAGCTTTCCTTTCCATAGGAAGGAATTAATTCCCGGGGCATTCCTTCACATAATTTTCCATAATGTCATCCGGCAGGTTGACTTCATAGGTACATACCATATCGCTTTTTAAAGCGGAAGTGAGGACGCGGCCGTTTAATTTTCTGTCCAGAAACGCTTCTGCAAAATTCATTGCATGTCCCAGGCTGCAGCTGCACAGGCATAATTACCGCTCCTGATACCATGAGTAATACAAATTCATATCAAAATCAGGAATCGGGCTGAAACGGTTCCCATCAAAAATCATTCTTAAATTTTCCTCCGGTTTTATTTCAGCTGTAAAAATTCCCGGCTCCTGGGATAATTCTTCATTACAATAATAATGTATCGGTTTTTCCGTTTTTCGCACAGGTCCCGCAACACAGCTTCCACCGGAAAATTTATCACCGTTTTGTATCCCGCAGACATTGGAACTCGCAATATAAATACCGTTGCTTAAAACATGATACTCTATCACGCGTTTTAAATAGCATGCATCGCACTGCGCATCCTCCGTAACCGCCGATAAATTTACATATAAATTAACTCCTTTATAACAGTAATAGCGAATCAGCTCAGGGTAACGAATCGTGTCATAGCATATTCCAAAGCCTATTTTCCCATATTCCGTATTAAGAATAAGCGGCTTACGCCCTTTAGAGAAAATCTGATGCTCATATCCACAAATATGAATTTTTTTGTAAATCTTCACTGTATTATCCGGACATGTAATAAACGCTGCATTATAAATAAGATCAGCCTCATAATATGGCGCACCAAAACATATATAGATATGCTGTTTGCAGGATATTTTCTGACACATACTCACTGCCTGAGCAACAAGTTCTTCGTTTATCATTTTAGGATCACTTAAAAAATAATAATATCCGGTTATACACAACTCCGGAAAAACAACAAAGTCAGTCCCGCTGTCAACTGCTTTTTCAATATAATCCTTCATAAGAGCTATATTTTTGATGACATCTTTTTGTGATTTAAAATTAACTACGGATATCCTCATTTATCTTTCCTCTTTAATTTAATCCTGTCACCTATAATCATCTGCCGATTCATTCCTTAAACTCCGCCATAAATGTCATACTCCCTATAGCAGCCAAACTGCAGCCTTTTACGGCGCTTAGAGAAAGGCGTCAGGCCGCAACCGGCAGACTGTTCGCCAGTGGGCAGGTCGTGTTATCTTTAAATTCTAACGGTCCACCGTACAAAAGTCAAACGAATCATTATACTTCACTGCCTGATTCCATTCTTCGTATAGTACAGTATATTTTATCTTACCCGCTTTTTACGCTATAATGTTTTACAAAACTGCAAATACCACCGCCAATACAGAAAACCCTTTCACCTGTTCTCCTTCAGATGAAAGGGTCTCTTATTTATTGATTCAGTTCTTTCAGCAAATCCAGGATCTCCGGCCTTACTATCTGATTATTGATATCTACCAATTCAAAATCAAGACATTTGTAATTCCACATAGCATGCCCTATTTTCAGTCCGTCACAGATAGTGATAAAATCACGGATCCATTTTACAGCTTCTGTGGCAGGCGCGGAGTCAATGACTCCAAATTCCCCGCAGTAAAGCTCACAACCGGAATACTGCATAAAGTCTTTCGCATAAGAAAGAAGGGACAGCATAAGGCTTTTATCGTTGCAGTCCGTTTCTTCCGACATCAGGGGATGTTCCTTCCTGAACTTGTCGTTTGCTTTTAGAAAGGCAATATAATCCGTCATATCTCCCGGATAGGTCAACGTATGCCTGTATGCGCAGAATTCCTCTGAAAAATGCGCCTTCTGATGTGTAAAAGCATTCGGTTCATAATAATGGAAATTATAAAATACATAAGGGTCTTCCACTAAATCCAGCCGGTCAAGATACCCCACGCTGTTTACATTGTTTGTCCCTGCCAGAACCCACCGGCCGGGATCCTCCTTATGTATCTCCTTGATCGCCCTTTTGTACAGCCGGTTCCACATATATCCGGTGGAGTCCGCAATCTCATTGAATAATTCAAACAAAAGCAGAGTCCCTTTATATCCTTTAAAATGCTCTGCCATTCTCGCCCAGAACAGGCAGAAATCATCACGAAGCGCCTCATCCGTCATCAGGGGCGTAGGTATCTCCATCTGTCCATAAACATGCCCTTCAATATTATGCAGGTCAATTACAGCATGCAGGCCGTAATCGGCACACCAGCCAATACAACGATCCAGATACTCCAGCGGCTTTTCCCTGAGAATTTTCTTTTCTTTATCCAGAAACAGCCATCCGTCCACCGGAATCCGAACATGGTCAAAACCCCAGGACGCAATCTGTTTTATATTATCCTCCGTAATAAATGTTTCAAAATGCTGCTGCAAAGCTTCTTTGGAACCCGCGTCTGCGATAAGCTCATATTGTGACAGGAAGCCTCCCAGATTAAGCCCCTGCTTAAAATTTTCAAATAACATATTACACTCCTTTTTAAGTTATCCTTTTACCGCTCCCACCACAATACCTCCTGAGAGATATTTGGAAATGAACGGAAAAATAATCAACACCGGAATCGCTCCCAGAACCGCGATTGCCATTTTTAACGTTGCCGTCGGCAGAGAAGCGCCGATACTGCTGCTGATGTTTTTCGCCAGTCCCTGCTGCATATACAGCGTATCCAAAAGCATTCTGTTCAAAAGCACCTGAATCGTGTACATTTTATCATTGCTGATATAATACAGACCGTTCTGCCAGTCATTCCAGTAATTCAGGGACACAAACAGCCCCAGGGTAGCCAGGATTGGCTTGGACATGGGCAGTACGATACTGCGCAGTATTCTGAATTCCCCTGCCCCGTCCATTTTGGCCGACTCCAGCAGCGCCACGGGAATATTAGAGGCGAAGTAATTCCTGGCCATAATGACATAAAATCCGTTTACCAGCAGGTTCGGAAGAATATATGCAAGGTAAGAATTTTTGATATGGAATGTATTGGTCCACATCATATAGGTAGGAATCAGGCCCCCGTTAAACAGAATTGTAAAAAACAGGAAAAAGGAAAAAAATGCCTGCCCCCTTAAATCCTTTCTGGAAATCGGATAGGCATACAGTATTGTAAGCACCAGATTTCCCAATGTCCCCGCAATCGTAACCAGGGCTGATATGCCATAGGATCTCAAAATGCCGCTGGAGCCATTGACGATATACTTATATGCCGTTAAATCAAATTGCCTGGGCAGTATATGATAGCCCTCATGAAGTATCGCCGTTTCGTTGCTGAAGGAAGATGAAAAAAGCAGAATCAGCGGCAGAACACAAAACAATGACACTAAAAACAAAATAATATGATCTATTGTCTGAAAAACTTTATCTCTTTTTACCATGATAACCTCTCCGCACAGATTGCAGGCGCTTTCTGCTATTTAAAATATGGCGCTGTCTCTGTCAATTTTTCTGACGATACCGTTTGCCGCCAGAATCAATACAAAACCGACCACAGACTGGTACAGCCCTGCTGCCGACGACATCCCCAAAGTACCCACACTCTTGATTCCCCGGTAAACATAAGTATCAATCGTGTTCGTTACATTCATCAAAGCGCTGCTGTCCATGGGTACCTGATAAAACAGGCCAAAATCCGATCGGAAGATACTGCCCAGCTGGAGCAGGGTCATCGTAATGATAGTGGAACGGATTATCGGAATGGTAATGTACATAATCCGCTGGAATCTTGTGGCGCCGTCTATTGTTGCCGCTTCATAATAGCTGGAATCAATGCTGATAACTGAGGAATAATAAATAATGGAATTATAGCCAAGCCATTTCCACTGATTCACAGCAACCAATATAAAAGGCCAGAACGCCGGCTGTGCATACCAGGAAACGCCTTTCTTTCCCATAGGTTCCAAAACACTATTGTTAATAAACCCGGTATCTGTACTTAACAGAGCGTATACAATATAGCTGACAACCGTAATGGATATCATATAGGGAATAAGATATGTCATCTGAAAGGCGCGCTTCCCTCTTTTAGAATTCAGTTCATCCAGAAGAATTGCTATCGCAAGTCCCACAAAAAGGCCTATCGCTATAAAAATAAGATTGTACCCCACCGTATTGCGCAGTATAATCCAGGAATCCCTCGTGGAAAACAGGGATTTAAAATTATCAAATCCGATAAATTCACTTCCCCAGATACCTTTCTGAAAATTATACTTTTTAAAAGCTATCACAGTAAATGTCATAGGTATGTAATTATTGAACAGCAAATATATAAATCCCGGAATCAGCATAAGGTATAGAGCCCAATTCAAATGCAACCGTCTTTTTTTCTTTTTCATATATGCCCCGCTTTATGTGTTACAGAGAATTTTAGTACTGCTTTTCCGGCCTCAGGAGCGCCGCAGCCTGCAGCCCGCCATAAGGCCGGAGTATTTAAAAAGTAAAATTACTTATTATCAGCTAACCAGTTATCCAGCTGTTTTTGTTTTTCGGTGAGAATCTTTTCGATACCCGCTTCCTCAAATTCAGCTTTCATCTGATCCCATACGGAATCCGGATCCACATCCCCTGTTTCCAGTCCCTTTTTATATTTATTGAGAACAGTGGTGCAGGCCACCACTTCATTGGTTACGTCCGTGCTGTCCCATACAAAGCCTTTTGCAATAGAGGGATGGCAGTCCTTATTAAACTGGATTGTATCACTCCAGATATCAGGACCATCCGTAACCCACTTATGGGCAATCAGTTCATTGGGAAAATGCCATGCGGCAACTGTCCAGCCCAGATCATCGGCGGTAACGCCTTCCGGATAATCGATAAGCCCTTTCTCTTTATCAACAAACTCATAATATTTTCCTTCGATGCCATAAATAAGCAGGTTTGCCACATCGGGATTGGAATACATTTCGTTAAGAACCTGCATGGCCCTCTCGGGCTGTTCGCTGGTATAAGGGATATACCAGTAGTTATTGAGATTGCTGGTTGTCGTATAATAGGGGACAATATTGATAATGGTCACATCAATTCCCGTATTTCTTTCCCACTGTGATTCAATGCCGGGTTTGGTTTCCGTTGTTGCGCTGAAGGCCTTTCCCGCACCCATAAGGCTGCTTACCTGCTCCGTATTGATGCTGGCATCAGGCATAATCAATCCATTCTGGGACCATTCATATCTTCGTTTGCATAATTCATAGTATTCGTCGGAGGTATAGAAATTTTTCACCGTGGTGTCATCGCTGAAGGAATCCGTAAGTACGCCGAAATCCCTTCCCAACCAGTCAATCGCAAGCATATAGTCCCCCATTGCGCCGCTGTCGGAGGCCAGAGGATATACATCCGGATACTTTTCTTTTGCCGCTTGAAGAATCGGTTCCATATCAGCTTCCGTCATGATATTGCTGTAATCAACACCGAGAGATTCCAGCATTTCGGTATTACATGCAAATCCCAGTCCCAATCCCAATTCTTTGTTGTTACGGATTGCATAAACCTGACCGTCTATAGATGTGGAAGCTAAATCTTCTTTACTGATATCGGCAAGAATATCCTGGCCGTCAGACTCCAAAAGTTCATTCAGCGCAATTACCTGCCCCTGGCTCGCCGCACTCGGAATAGGAAGCTGCGATACGCCGCCGAGCAAATCAATCTTTTCTCCGGATGCCAGTTCTGTCTGTACTTTATCCACATAGGTTGAAAAATCATAACGTACAATTTCAACCTCCGTATTGAATTTTGCCTTTGTGATTTCAGAAACAGCAGCGGAAATCTCCGCACAGGCCTCCTCTGATCCATATCCGTCTGCTACAATTCTCACCGTATATGGCTCCTGCGCTGAAAGCTCCTTTTCTCCATCTGCGCTTTCCTGCCCGGCATTACTTTCCTGTACAGACTCCGCCTGCGTACCCGCCGAAGATTCATTTACACTGCTCTCCACCGTACTGCCGCCTGAAGAACCACAGCCGGCCGCCAAGCCAGCCGCCATTGCCACTGCTAATAACACACTGATTTTTTTTCGTAACATAATACCCTCCTTTTTCTTTTCCACGGAACAAACTCCGTTTGAACATATAGTTTATCCCGCTCTTAAATTTGTAAGCACATTTTTCTGTGTTGATTAAAGTGTAGTAAAAAGTCGGTTTTGTCTCAACAACAAAACCGACCAATGAATAGAACGTTTTAGACTTTTATATTATCTGCCTTCCGAGCGATTATAGTATTCGTACGGAGTCATATCCGTCCATTTTTTAAATACCTTGGTAAAATAAGAGGGGGTATCAAAACCAACTTTTGTTCCCGCTTCTGTTATTGTACATGTCTTTTCCGCCAAAAGACGTTTGGAAACCAAAATCCTGTAGTACTGAATGTACTGTACCAGGGAATAACCCGTGGCCTTTTTAAATATACGGTTCAGGTAATCCCCATTCAAATGGACGGCAGCCTCAATATCCTGCCTGCTTAAATCCTCCATATAATGCCCGTGAATATAATTCTTAACCGATTCAACAACCGCCCATGCCGATGTGGGGCAGTCACCGCCCTGGACTGCAGGAGAATGCTCCCTGTCCATAGATGCATCAATCAGCTTATCCACATCATAAATGAACTGCCCCATATTCCGGTACTGCATGGCGGCATACCTTAAATCCATGGAGCGTTCGGATAGGGTTTCCAGGCTGACGCGTCTGATAAAATAGGCAAATATCTCCCCCTGGAACCTTCCTTTGAGCTTGGATATAAACAGCTCACACATATCATGGATTTGCTTCCTGTCATTATCAGTTTTAATAATCCAGAAGATATTGTCCCAAAGATGTATCTCCGTGATATCAGCAAAAAGCTCTTCTGCAATATTACTCAACGCAAACAGCAGGATGCTGTTATTTTTTACCTGCACCTGGGTTCCTGTCAGCCGTATATACACCAGCCCCTTTGGCTCCAGGGATTCTCTTGCCAGTCCTCCTACCTCAGCCGCTTTATTAATAAACTCCGTAAAAGGCAGAATATCGCCGGTAATCAAATTGGTGTAAAAAATCTTTTCTTCCCTTTTAGGATCATATACATTCTGTCCCGCATTCCCCTGAAGGCTTTCATTCCTTTTTTTATTGATTTCTTCTGCGGCAAGCCTTATGGTTTCCGACAGCTCCTCAAAGCTTACCGGCTTTAATAAATATTTCACAACGCCAATATTTATAGCATCCTGTGCATATTTAAAATCCGGATATCCGGTAAGTATAATCTTCACAATATCAGGAAAATTTTCTCTTATCCATGCCAGAAGCATCAGTCCATTTTCCTGCGGCATTTCAATATCACAAATAATAATGTCTATTTGGTTGCCCGAAACAAGCCTTCTGGCATCCATAGCCGTATAGGCGGTGAAAACCTCATGAATTCCCAGCCCCTGCCAGTCAATATGCTTTTTCAAAAGATTTACTACGATTACTTCATCATCAACAATTAATATATTCATAGTTCCGTATTTTCATCCTTATTCATCCGGGGAATGCGGATCATAACCACAGCCCCCTGCACCTCATTCCGAATTGATACAGCGGCCTGCCCGCCATACAATACCTGCATACGGTTTTTTACATTAATGATGCCAATATGCCTTCCGTCTTCTTCAATATTCTCATTATCATTCAGCCTGTCCAGGATTTCAACAGGGAAGCCCAGTCCATTGTCTTTAATAATTATATGCAGCATCCCGCCTTCTTCCTCTATCAGCAGAGAGATTTCCAAATCCTGTACCAGCATGATGTTATGCTTGATACTGTTTTCAATGAAAGTCTGTATCAGAAGCGGCGGTATTTTTTCCTCATCGGCATCAGCATTACAGGTAATTCTCAGTTGAAAATTATCCTGATACCTTATTTTCTGCACCTGTGCATAGCGTACGATGCACTGGAGTTCATCTTCCAGATATACATAATCCTCCTTCAAAGACAACAGATACCTGAAATACTCCGCCATGTTTTTAGTAAGTTCCTGTATTGTAACATAATCCTTTATGCTGGCAAGCGTATAAATCAGGTTCAAAATATTGGTATAAAAATGAGGCTGTATCTGTACGCGCAGAAACTGATTAAATATCTTTTCCTTTTCAAGGCTTGTCTTATACACATCAATTTTCAGATTGATGATCTGCTCCGCCATATGATTAAAGGTCCTGTACAGCACGGTAATCTCCCGGTTTGTTGTGTGATCCTGCAATCGGATCTCCGTATTTCCGCCGCTGAATTCCTCCATTGCATTTTTCAGCTTTGTAAGAGGCCTGAATACGGATCTGTCCTGGTGAAACAGCGCTATCCATATCAGAAAAAAAGAGGCTATTATCGCAATTATTATGATAATAAAAAGATAGGAACCACTGTTTATAAAATTAAAATAAGGGATTTCCACACAGATTTTTTTGTTAATCATTCTGATTGCACGTGAGAAAGTAAAGCAGTTTTTGTACTCCTCGATTTTATCAGCCTTATAAAAAACAGAGCCGTCCATATTCAAAAGATAGACATTACTTTCCTGATCCTGAGGCATAATATCATTAAGAACATTTTCACAACTGATGTAACAGCCGCTGAATCCCCCTTTATGCTCATACAGATGCAGGAAATAATCCTTTCCCCCCAGCTTGATATCCTTCCAGTCAGCAGAATTATTGACCTGAACGTTCAGTATATACTCTTTCAGTTCATCATTTTCCTTCTCCTGAAAATAATCCAGATATGAAATTGAAGAAAGCATAATATTCTTGTCCGGAATAAAGACGAAAAAAACAATCTGGTTTTCATTGATAATAGACAGGTTGGTCAGATCACGCTGGAGATCCGAACTTTTTTCTTCAATGAAATCCGAATCGGAGGAATCACAGATCAGATTATAATCCGTGCTGTTGTTTTTATTAATCAGTGAAGTCAGTTCTTTATTTGCCACATAAAACTGATCCGCCCAGTAATTACTGGAATAATTGAGGGAATTTTTATAAATTTCTTCTATCCGACGATTGAAATGTCTGATGGTAAAGATATTAAAAACCGCAAAAAGAAATACGACAAAGAAAGATGTGAGTAATATAAAATAGCCTGATTGGATAAACCTTAATTTTTTCATTCCGCACCGGATTCCCTGTATTTGTTATTATGTTCGTGTGCCAAAGCCGCAGCCGGCTTTCCATGCGCCACTACAGTTCAGTGGCACACAGCAACATTATAACATATATCGAAATCAATACAACAAGGTAAAATTCCAGAGCTGATACAACGGTGCAGCAGCCTGAAATCCAGGCTGAAACAGTGGTGTTACAACATCGGCAAAAACATGGAACGCAAATCTTCTGCAAAAGCATCTCGGCATAATTTTCCTGTAGGGGTTATTTCCCGCCCCCTGCCAGTCCTAAGCCTGCTCCCCATCCTTTTTCACCACCGGCATATACTGGACAACCTCAGTTTCCCCGCAGATTTCCACAGTATCAACAAGATACTCCTCCATGAATGGCTGCGGACCGAAGCCGTACCGATCACTATTCTCCATCTTTTTTATGAAATCAAACCAGGAACGGCCGTTCTGCGCATATTTTACAAGCCTTTTCAGATACAGCCCGCCGGGAAATTCCTCTTTTATCACGCCTTCCCCGTCTTTTATTTCCATTTCATACGGAATCTGTATATACAGGCGGTAAAAAAAGCCGGGGCTGTCCAGCTTTTCAAAGCTATAAAAGGCGAAGAGCCTGTTCTCTTCCCTGCCAGGCAGGATTCCTCTGTCTGCCATCCACGCGGCCAGCTTCTTTCTCGCCCGCGCTTCCGCTCCGGGACCTGTCGCCGTGCAGGATGCGGTCATAAAAGGTTCCACATATTCCTCAGTTTCATTGGTAAGCTCCGCCTGGATATCCTTTTTCAGCCGCACTGGCATGTATAATTCCACGCCGCCCGTATGCGCAAATGCGTCATCAAAGCCAAGATGCTCTTCCAGCCACTGGGCGTCACCATATACATATTTGCTTCCCTCCAGCCAATTTGAGAAACGCTTCCAGCCGCGCATGATGCCTTCTCCCAGTTCCTCCTCTTTTGTCCGCTCAATTGTGATAACCGCATACAGACCGCCGCTCAGCCGCTTTGTTTTTATTTTTTCATCCGTCACTTCCATATCCTCCGGAATCGTGACGCATACCTCATATCCGTATTCTTCCGCCGAAGGGTCGCAGTCAGGCGCATTATAACCGAAAATACGGTAATTTCCACTGCGTATGTCCAGTTTTTCCCGCAAAACCCACTGGCTCATAGTTGCAAATGCACCGTCCTCCGGATTTTTTCCGTAATAACAGAAATAAGCAACACGCATGGGTGGCATTTCTTTCAAAATTTTGATATCCGGGTACTTTTCATTCATTTCTTCGTCGGGAATTTCAAAATATTTATCCATAACATTTATCCTTTCAAACTTGTAGTCCGCTCTTTCCCGGGAACAGGCGCTTGGAGAGAAGCCGGTGACTTTTTTAAAGATTCTGGAAAATGCATCGGCGCTGGTGTATGCATATTTAACGGCGGCATCCAGCACCTTCATCCCCTGGCATATATCATAAGCCGCAAGGGACATTCTGCGCATAATCAGGTATTCCTTTGCCTGAAATCCCGTAATGGCAAAAAACAGGCGGTAAAAATTCGAAACCGACATATACGCTTCTTTCGCCGCCTCTTCCGCCCTGATTTCATTTTCCAGATTATCCTCCAGAAAATCTATTGCTTTCTGTATCCTTTCATAGTAGTTCACCGGCCTGCCCTCCTGCAATCTTAAGATGTTTTCAGTATAGCAGACACCCGGACAGGTTACCCGACTTTTTTTCTCATTCTGCTTTAGCTCCATGCATTTCAGAATTTCCGGACGTTTTAAATGGGTTCCTGCGTTCACGGACGCCTTCCTTTGTACCGACGATTATCCGGTCGCAGAATTTGTCAAACAGGCCGGTTTCCAATACACCCGGTATTCCGCGGACCGCTTTCGCCGCTGTCAGGAAATCAATATTTTCTGAGAAGCTGATGTCCAGTATCCAGTTGCCGTTATCTGTTACAAACGGCCTTCCGTCCCTCTGACGGCAGACCGACGTTCCTCCCAGCTCTTTGACCGCCTCAGCCGCCCAGGCGGAACCAAAGGGCAGGACCTCTGCGGGAAAGGGGAATGTGCCCAGGCGTTTTACCAGTTTGCTTTCATCCATGATCCAGATCACCTGCTCCGCTCTGCGGGCAACGACTTTTTCCCTGAGAAGCGCGCCTCCCCCTCCCTTTACCGCACAAAAGCTGTCATCGATTTCATCTACACCGTCTATCGCCAAATCCACTTTAATCCCGGCTTCCGGACGGATAATGGGAATCCCCAGTGAAACGGCAAGCTTTTCCGTCGCTTCAGAGGTTACGGCCGCCTGCAGAGTCCTTCCTGCGCGGACCATAGCGCCAACCTCCTGTATGAGATAATATGCGGTGGAGCCGGTGCCCAGGCCGAGCGTCATCCCGTCGCGGATATATTTAACCGAAGCCAGTGCCGCTGCTTTCTTCAGTTCTTCTTTGATTTCTACATGATTTCTGCTGTCCATACTGTTTTTCACCTTTCTGTGAGTCACTTTATTCATTTACTATTGTTCCGTTTTTCATCTATCTATACTGTAATTATGATTATTGCAGTTATAAAAGTCAATCTGTTTTATACAAAATTCCGGGGGCCAGTTGATGGGGGCAATTGTTACGCTTTCCTGTGCCGTACATTTCCGGTTTGACAAAAATAACGGCATTCGTTAGACTGAAACCATAACTGGTCCGTGTAACCCTATAATATTGTTCGTCATATTTATAAGGAGGCCGAAATTGGAAGTACCATTTTGGGAAGAAACATATAAAGACGATACAGTTTTTACATTTGGCAATCAACCAAACCAGTCCATTACTGCAATCGAAAACCTGCTGGACAAATCGGGAAGAGTCCTTGACGTTGGCTGTGGTGACGGAAAAAATTCATTGTATCTGGCTAAACAGGGATTTAGGAATATTGATGCTTTCGATTTGTCGGTAAATGCAATTGAAAAGCTGCGCCGTTTGGCAGTGGCACACTCTTTAGAAATTAATGCATGGACTGGCAATTTATGCAGTTTTTCCTTTGTAAAAGAATACAGTCTCATAATGTCATTTGGAACCTTACATTTTGTAAGTAAGAATGACTGGCACAATTTTATTATGAAATCCAAAAAAGCCACGGCAGTCGGAGGCTTTCATATTATGCAGCTGTTTACGAACCAGGTGCCTCCCTCTCCTGATATTGCACCTTTTTCTATCGGTATGGCAGATGACGACGAAATCAGGAAGCTGTATGAGGATTGGGAGATTATTGATTTCAGGTCGTATGTTTTTGAAGACGAGCACCCCAATGTTCCCAGGCATCTGCATGCCTCTAACAAAATTACCGCCCGCCGGATAAAGTGAGGCCGCCGTCCTTTTCAGCTTTTTCTTCAAATCACTTAAAGCCCCTCCCCGCCAAAGACGGCAGGAAGGGGCTTCTCTGCTGCAGCTTTATTTCCACTGAATTATTTCTGCAGATTTATTTTTGTAGCTTCATTTCTGTGGCTTTATTTCTGTAATACCATTTGTACTGCCTTACTTCTTATTTGTCCCAACCTCTTTATGGTATTACAAACCATCCTTAAAGAAACCGTTCCTCAAACCACCATTTCACATCCGCTTATTCCAGACCAAGCTTCTCCTTCAGCTCATTCCAGATATCAAATGCGGAGAAACGCATCGGTATGCTGTAATCATCCCCGATCCCATGCACCGGTGTCCACACCTGGGCATAGAACGGGCTCTTACGGGCCATATCGGCATAGTGCCAGGTGTTCCGCTGGCATTCCGGGCACCAGTGGCCGCCGCGCAGCATGGCGTTGACGCTCATTTTATATTCATGGCCTTCCGAACATCTGAACCGCAGAGGCGTATAAATATCGGGAATATTTTCATCCAGCAGCTCACAGCCCCTAAACTGCGCAGCCTTCCTGATATCCTCAGCCTGCAGCTCTTCCAGCGCCTTGCTCTCATCATAGCCGTGATCCATATAAACCGGCTTCTCCTCGGAAGGATGGTAAAATTCATATCCTTCCTCCACACTCTTAATCTGCTGCTGTTTTTCTCTGGATCCGAAAAATGCATGAATCCAGTCTTCCTGATTATTCTCCAGCATCCAGGAGGTTCCCATTTCTTTATGGCTGATTTTTTCCAGGTTTTCCTTCATGGACCGGGTATTGGGCATCATGGCGGCAATCATGGGATTTTTCATCATCGCTTCCATTTCCGCCGTCGCCTCCGCCCGGTAGCTTTCCGGCGGGATTACCCTGAAATGTAAAATATCATCCAGTAAATCGGAATCCGTATAATAGTGGCCATGGAAATTGTAAAGCGCACATTTTGTCACGTCAAATACATCCTGGTAACGGATTCCCATAGGACCGAAGCTGAAATTCATCAGCTCCCAATGGGCAAAACGCCAGCCCTTGCCGCTGCTTAAATTATAGGCCTTCCTCCAGAACTCCTCAGGAACCCAGTCCTCGCAGAGATTGGCCATGCAGATGCCGGATTCCACCGCCGTGCTCCATTCCAACACGTTATTGGGATTCTGATGGTGCTGGATCGGCTCCTCGCCCGCTCCCTGATCCGGCGGGTATTGTCCGGTCTGGCGGATGGAAACCCAGTATTTCAGCCCGCTGTCAAATACGGAAAGCTCGGAAAATACCTTTGACATCGCATAATAATCATGGGCGGAAGGATTGATGGGATCTCCGCAGCGTCCCCAGTTCACAGGCACCGGCCTGTCACCAGTCATGGCCACCGTACCCACATAGGCGAATTTCACCTTGTCCGGATCCGGCTGTTCCTTAATGGCTTTAATAATATTCAGGGTGGAGCCGATATTCGTATACAGCGTTTCTTCCGGATATTTATCCGCCGCCGGAGATACCATGGCGCCGATATGCAGCACATAATCCGCGCCGGTTACACATTTCAGAATTGTCTCATAATCCTTCATGTCTCCCCAGACTACTTCCAGATAAGGATCTGCAATTTTTTTCACAAGCTCTTTATTCTTTGCGGAAGGACGCGCCAGCATGCGGACCACAAATTTCGGTTTTCTTGCAAGCAGCTGCTTCACCGTTTCAATCCCCATTTTCCCGGTTCCGCCTGTTACAAAAACGGTTTTGGGCGCTTTTGAAATCACCTCACGGTATTCAGGCTGATCGAATTTAACAGCCGCTTCCTGCGCTTCAAAGGTGGCATTCATCGCACGGCGGGCACGCAGCGCATCCCCTACCTTCACGAAAGCGATGCCTTCATTGCGGCAGATTTCCTCCAGCGCCGAAGCGTCATTACTTCTGGAACCAACCGCGACCACCGCATAATCACAGGGGTAAGACTCTTCTTTTCCATCCCTGATTCCATACACGCATCCATTTTCAATCCGGTTTACCGTGATATCTGTGACTGTTACAATTCCACGTTTTGCAATTTCTTCCATCACACAGATTTTACGGACAGGCCCGATATCAGCGCATACCTCCGGCAGCATTTCCAGGACGGTAACCTTGCAGCCGCTTTCCGCAAGATATTCCGCCGCTTCCATACCCACAAGACCGCCGCCGATTACCACGGCGGCACCGGAAACCTTCACCTTTCCGCCCAGCACCTGATGGGAGTTCACCACATTTTCCCCGTCTGCGCCCGGAATTCTCAGGCTGATGGGCGAGGAACCAATTGCGCAGATTACGGTATGCGGCTTTTCCTCTGCGATCAGTTCAGGGGTTAACGGCGTATTCAGATGCACCTCAATCCCCGCTCTTTTCACCTGCGACGCCATGGAAAGCATGGCCGCCTTCATTTCCTGTTTGCGGGGCGCTTCCCCTGCCAGCAGGAACTGTCCGCCAAGATGATCGCTGCTTTCATAAATCACCGGCCTGGCGCCGCGTTCCTTCAATACAAGCGCCGCCTGCATTCCGGCAATTCCGCCGCCTGCGATAAGCACCTTCTCCGGATCTTTACAGGGAACCGGCGCCATCTCCGCTTCCAGGCCTACCGCCGGATTTCTCAGGCAGGTGATGTGAGGCATATCCAAATTGGAAAAACCGTCATAGCAGCCCTGATCACAGCCTACACAGGTTATGATGTCCTCTCTTCTTCCTGCCTTTGCCTTGTTGCAGAATTCAGGATCCGCCAGCTGTCCCCGGCCGACAACCACCATATCCACCTTGTCTTCTTCCAGAATCTGCTCCGCCAGCTCCGGCGTATTGATTCTGCCGACGCCAACTGTCAGCATGCCGGTTTCTTTCCTGATATATGCCGCATTGTCAATATTGAAGCCGCAGGGCAGATCAAGGGAAGGCACCTCATATTTCAAAGCCGGCGTTATTATATTTCCTCTGGAAATATCCAGGACATCCACGCCTGCTTCCTTTGCCCATTTACAGAACTGCGCCACTTCTTCTATTGTCAGCCCGTTTTCAAGATAATCATCATGCGCATCTATTCTCATGAAAACCGGCATGTCTGCAGGGACCGCACTGCGGATGGCGCGGATAGCTTCCAGCGGGAAACGCGCCCTGTTTTCCAGGGATCCGCCGTATTCGTCCGTCCGATGGTTGATTCCGCCCGACAGGAAGGAATGGGGCAGATAGTTATGCGCGCAGTGGAACTCCACGCAGTCAAAGCCTGCTTCTGCAGCCCTTGCCGCCGCTTTGCCAAAGCAGTCCGCTATGTAATGGATCTGTTCCACGCTGATACCGGGCAGTGTAAGCTCCGCCGACACCGGCATGTCAGAGGCCACATACATCACTGCGGCCGGATCAAAGCTTACGGCAATGCTTCCCTGCCAAAGCTGGATCCCCGCCTTGCCCCCCGCTTCATGGATGGCATCCGTCAGCTTCTTCAGCCCCGGAATATACTTATCCTCTGCAATGGAAAGGAACTGCTTGGGGGAGCTTAACGGCTCCACGCTGGCTACCTCCACCATATTCAGTCCGTTTCCGCCCTTCACCCTGGCAACATGATATCGGATCAGCTTATCCGTCACCATTTTATGATCGCTCATACGGGTACCCATTGCGGGCAGGATAACACGGTTTTTCAGCTCCATCCCTTTGATCCTGATGGGAGAAAATAATTTTTCATACATAAGTTCCGTCCTCCTTTTCTTATAACTTATATTGTAAACTATTCATAATCTGTACAGTCAATGGTGTTTTTTTATTCAGATTTTGTTATAATTAACAGAAGATATGCACATGAAATGTATTTTTATCCACAATATGCCTTTCGAAAACTGTTCACCTGGTGTACACTTTCCGGTAGCGGCCGGATCATGTGCAGGGAGAAATATTCTGTGGTGAAGGCTTTTGCACCGGGCGGACGGTAACGTTTGCACCGGACGGCAGCTTTTTTTGATAAAGGAAGGAGTATCCATGAGAATTAAGGAAGTGATTGAAAAAACCGGATTATCCAGGAGAACCATCCAATTCTATATCTCACAGAAACTGATCATGCCAAAAGAAGATCCGGTAAACGGTTATCATGATTTTTCGGACGAGGACGTGCGCAATCTCATTATTATTTCACGGCTGCGCAGGCTGGATTTTCCCGTTTCCGATATCCGTCATATCCTTCGTTTCCCAGGAACCGCTTCCTACTATTTCTACCGGCAAATCGACACTCTGACGAAACGGATTGACACCATGCGGCGGAATGTGGATATCCTTGCCCGCTATTTTGAAAATGATCCTGCCCCCATCGACTGCGATTCCCTTGCCGCCAGCCTGAGGCTCATGGAATCCTATGAGGAAAAGAAGGCTGCCGCCGATGATTTTACGGAGCTGGACAAGAGAATTATCCCTCTTTTTATATGGACGCCCTATCTTTCCGGAACCCGCAGTGAATACCAGGAATTCATCTGGAGCAAAATTTCCCGGAAGGTAATTGAGGATTATCAGCCTTTCCTGCGCAGTATGAAGTACATCATTTCTGCCCTTACGCCGGAACAGCTCACCTACAGCAGCGAAAAAACAGCGCAGCAGGCTGAAATTATAGCGTCCTTAAAGCATGACAGCCTTCCTGCCCATGCAGCCTGCATGCTGGAGCAAATTGATGCTTTTCTCCGGGACAGCGCCCTTGTGGAAAAATGGAACCTCGTCTATCCGCCGCTGATTTATCCGCTTCTGACAATCGGATATTCCGAACTGAGCAGTATGATGTTTGAACTGAACAGTGATTATGAGCGTTTTTATAATAATATCTGTGTTCTATGCGGCTTAATCTGGAACCTGCTGCAGACAACAGAACATGGGACACGGATTTATGAGGAAATCGCAGAGAAACTTCTTCCCATTAACTGGGAGCAGAATGGGAAAGGGGAGCTTGAACGGATGACCGTATTTGCGTTCAGCCCCTATGCCCTGCTGGAAAAAGAAGACATTAAAAAGCTGTTATTTTGAAGGATTTTACCGTAACAGTCCGGCAATTGAACTGTTACTATTTTCCTTCTGTTAAAATAAAAAACAAACAAGGAGTATTACTATGCAGAAAAACCTTTCACTTTCCATTGACATCGGCGGTACCTCCGCCAAATATGCTTATGTCACGGCAGACGGAAAGCTCACCGGGAAAGATTCCTTTCCCACCTCCGGCCTGAAAAACCTGGATGAATTCTATCAGCAGCTGCTGCCTGTTATCGATAAGGCTATTGCCTGCGGCGCCGTAAATGTAGGGCTGTCCTGTCCGGGCTTTATCCAATCGGACGGACTGTGCATGGGCGGCGTTGAGAATCTGCCCTATCTTAAAGGCGTGAATATCCCTGAATTCCTCCGGCAACATAATCCGTCTCTCAAGGTGTCTATTATGAACGACGGTACTGCCGCCGCTTTAGGGGAGTACTGGCTGGGCAGCGGCCAGGGCAGCCGTGTCCTGCTGTGCATCACCCTGGGAACCGGTATCGGCAGCGCCCTGATTCTGGATGGCAGGCCATATCCGGGCAGCCATTTTCAGAGCGGGGAAATCGGCTACAGTGATTATTCCTCCTCTGAAGAATACCTGGAAATCAATTATTCCACCCTGGGAATTCTCAGAAGGGCCTCGGAGCTTACCGGCGAACAGCTCGACGGCTTTGCCTTTATCCAGCGCATCCGGGACAATGATCCCTGCTGCCTCCGGCTGTTGGAGGACTGGACCGAAACGCTGGGCCGTATCCTGGCGAACAATATCCTGATGCTTGACCCTGACAGGGTGGTAATCGGCGGCGGCATTTCAAAGCAAAGCGACATCCTGATTCCTCTCCTGGAAAAACATACAAACCGCCAGCTTCCGCCCCAGTACCGGCATCTGGCCGAAATCGTTCCCGCCAGGCTCGCCAATGATGCCGGCCTGTTCGGCGCTGTAAAACCGTTTTATGAAACGGGTATGGATGCGTGATGCTGCTTTGATGATTTGCCAGCGCTGCCGCGGTGTAAAAAAGAAAGAGTCAGGGCATATGGCAAAGCCAGCCAAAAGGCAGCTCTTTGCATCCCCCGGCCTAACCAGCCGAACAAACAGGCGCTTCCCGCCGCCGTTCTAAAAATGCCTCACTCCCTGTTCCCGGAGTGAGACATTTTTATTCGGCCAGATCAGTCCACCTCCTGCCCTGTGCGCAGACCGCAGAAAGTGATCCAAATATGCCAAAAGCTACTCTGCAGATAATCTGCCCATATAACTATCGCTATTCCATATCTCCTCAAATTCTTCTTCCCTAATGGCCAATGCAAAAAATCCCCCGCCCCACTCTCCTGAATTCAGCTCTGCCACAGAAGGTATGGAAAGAATCTCAATAACATCACGATAGAAATCCTCTATACATTTCACTTTCCTGTCCGCAAAAATCTCAATTGCCCTGAGCGCCAGCCGCTCATCCTCCAAATCAACCTCATAAAGGTAAACAACGGGCATATCGTCCGATTCATAGTCAGCAAAAACCTTGATATATTCCACATTTTCTTTCATTTTCGCATCCTCCCCGGAATCAGCTAAGCACAGTAAATATCCGGCAATTTCACCGATACCATCCACACAAACATAAACCAGCACTCACCCGGCTATGAATTATTGTCCCTATTTCTGCGGTATCCGGATGGGGACATCCCTGTAAAGCTGCGGAACTGGCGGATAAAATGGGTCAGGTTATTATACCCCAGGGACTCTGCGATGGAGGATATGGTCCTGTCCGTAAACAAAAGCGTATTTTTTGCCGAATCAATCCTTGCACGGATGAGATCCTCCATGGGAGATGTCCCATAAAAGGATTTGTATACCGTATAAAAACGGGACTCGCTGAGGGGAATACGGGCCGCCATCTCCGCCACAGTCCATGGATGATTCAGGGAAAGAAGCACCTCGCTGCGAAGCCTGCGTAAGCCCTCCGAGGTGGTGGTATCAATAACAGCAGTATACTCATCCGACAGGGAACGGGAAAGCTTTATAAATAATTCTGTCATTTTCAGCATTATAAGCCGGGTGCTTCCTGATTTCTGGGAAAAATACTCGCTTTCCATCTCCTGCACAATGGCCGTTATCAATTCCGGCTGGCGTGGGTAAAGAAGTGTATCCAGCGGAAGGTCCAGGCATTCCGGCAGTCCCTCCGGCATTTCGGAAAAATGAAACCAGTCATGCACCAGCGGCTGCCGCGCAATGAAATACTGCGGAGTACCCGGCGCATAAATGATGCAGGCATGGTTCGGCGTCACAGTTCTCACCCCATCAATGACAATTTCCACACTCGTAAGAAAATGTACAAAGGAATACCCCGGATATCCTTTTCTCCTGTTCAGACAGAAACCGGCCTGTTCCGGCCAGGCATGGCGAATTCCATATAACAGCGGCATAATATTTTTCCCTTTCTGAATTTAATACACATTATATTAATCGCAGTAGGATATGTCAACAAATTCATAGGTTATGTCATTGAATATACAGGAATGGTTTGGCATGATTGACTTATACACAAAACATGAATTATTGGGAGGAAATGCTATGAATTCAAGAGAACGCGTACATGCTGTCCTTAATCACCAGCTTCCGGATCGTGTACCGAATGGATTGGGCGGCTGCGAAACAGCAGGACTGCACGTAATAGCTTATGATAATCTGCAGGAGCTTATGGGCGTGGAGCAAAAGCCCGCCAGAGTAGATACCTTTATGATGAATGCCGTTTTTGAAGAACCCGTAATCCGTGCCATGGACGGAGACCTTATCCTGCTTGCCTCCCCTAATATGTGTAAAAGTGATCTGCGGGGAGACGCAGCCGGGCAATGGAAGGAACAGAAGCTCTGGGGAAAGACCTTCTCCATACCGGTGCAGGATTATTTTAGTGTAAACAGCGATGGATACCTGGTCTGGGACAGCTGCGGCGGAGTAATCTGCCCGAAGGGCTCCTATTATTTTGATCAGAATGAGGCTGTTGACCTGATGGCTGAAATCGAAGTGCCGGATCCGGAGCAATTCCATCCCAGGGACACAATTGAGGAGAAAACACTCCGCAATCTGGAAAATGCCGCGAAAAAATTATATGAAGAAACGGATCTGTCTCTCTGTCTTGGGGAAAGCATTACCGACCTGCAGGTAGCTCCCGGCGGTATGATCGGTTCCATGGTTTTAATGATGGAACAACCTGATGTGATGCGGGCGCTGCTGTCAAAATGCGTGGAAGCAGGCTTAAAGCAGATTGAGCTGCTGGAACAGGCCGTAGGAAAATACGTGGATATTCTATCGGTGGCACATGACTTTGGCGACAACAATGGCGTTACCATCGGCGAAGAACTGTGGAGGGATATTTATAAGCCTTTTTATAAACAGTTTTTCCAGGGCTGGCGCAGCATCACCAACATGAAAATAAATCTGCATTCCTGCGGATCCATCGCGTCTATCTTAGGGGATCTCATCGAATGCGGCGTTCAGATCGTTAACCCTGTCCAGACCTCCGCCGCAGGTATGTCGGCGGAAGCCCTTAAGCAACGCTTTGGAAAGGATGTGGTTTTCTGGGGCGGCGGCTATGATGCACAGCTTATTGATACATCCTCCTCTTACGAGGATGTCTACAGAAACGTTTATAAAAATGTTAAAATACTGGGCGCCGGCGGAAATTATATTTTTGCAGGAGTCCATAACCTGCCTGCGAATATGCCGGAGCATCATCTGAAGGCTATGCTGGATGCGTATCGTGATGCACGGGACTATTAGAACCGGCAGGAACTACCAGATTAAGCGAGGCCGCCGTACTCAATTATCTGAATGGTGGAAAATTTAAGAGGACGGCAAAGCATTTCATTCCCCGTCCAATGAATCCCAATGCCCGTTGGCGATCCGGTAGACAGGATCGTCTTCCCGCTCACAGTTGACCAATACGGAAATCATCAGTTCATCAATTTCCGGATCATCTTTCATCCGATCCAATACCTCAAAAGCGCTCTGACGCAGTACATCCGGGTATCCCGGCTCGATGAACGCCATGGCCAGGTCCTTTGCATCGGCTCCGGGCTGCCGTGCGGCATACCGCAGCAGCCGCGCCGCCGAGTCCGGATCCTCATGATCATCATCCATCGCCAGACACCGAAGCCCTTCCGCATTCAGTTCCATCCCCGGGTACAGCGCCAGCGCTCCCGCATCGGCATACATGGGGTAACGCTGCGCTGCCTTTATATACTCTATGTCCCATACCGGACCGACACCGGAGGCGATCGGCGGAGGCGTTCCCCTTCGTTTCCTTCCCAACGGGCAATCTAAGAGTTTTTGCTGCGCAGGGGTGATGATATCCGCCGCCGGCGTCTCGCTCCCGTCCGGCCAGACAATATGCAGGATTCCCTCTCTCCAGATACGCCCCGGACGCGATATGGTCAGGGCCGGCACTGTTTTTTCCTCCAGTGCACAGGCGCAGGCGCGGTGGTGCCCATCCAGAAGGACACTCATATATCCCCAGAGCGAATAGGCCAAAACAGGAGGAAGCGCCTCCCCTGCCCTGAGGCGCCGCCGATAGTTCTCCGCCTGTTGAGGATCGTACTTTTGTGCGCTCTGCGCAGGATAGAGATAGCAGGGGAAACAGGGAAGCACACGATGCTTATCTGAATCATAGTACTCCGACGTCGCTTTGAATGACGTCAATGACTCCGGTACATCCCAGAAGAAATGCCCGTCACCATCGGTTGGATAGTAATCCGAATAAGACAATACATAAATTCCCGGCTGGAGCAGGCCAAGGACCGGCCTCACCCGCTCCAGCGCATCCGCAAGTCCGGCATATGGCTTATCCAATGCAGCCCGGACCGAACGAATTTCCCTACAGTCCTCCGGTATCCCGTACCCCGCCGCCAGCATACTCTCACAGGTTGGGGAGCCGTTGGCCTGTATCCTGAGCAGCGGGGTTTCGCCCAGATACAGGATAGAGCGATAGTCCGTTTCGCATCCTCTGGATTCTTTTTCCGGTTCAAACCAGTCCATGCTTAACCTCCCACAGCTGCCCCGCACAGCAAGAAGCAGATGCTCCGAGGGAAATGCCGCCAAACACCCCCTGTGTTCTGCAATTACCTCTATCTTTTCTTTTTGAAACAGCATAATATCCCTCTCCTTCGCCATTTCCATAACACCGTCTCATCCTCCCCAGGATACGCTTTTACTTCCCGGCAAGCTTCACGATGGCATATTCCTCCTTGGTGACAGACAGATATCCGGTCCGCTGTACAGAAGAATTCATGCAGGCGGTTCCCCGTGACTGGCCGCGCAGCCAGCTGGAATTTATTTATGTTTTTCCATATACTCGGACTTTACTTTGTCTATTGTTTTTCCACCAACACCAAAATTTTTATCTGGTAATTCTTTAATGGTAACAGAGAAAAATTCCTGCGGTACATTCATTATTTCAGACGAAACTTCTGTTAAACGCTTAATCAGATTTTCTTTTTGTTCGTCTGATAAAGCTCCGCTTTCGATTGTTATATATGGCATTTTACTCCTCCTTATAAACTGGGATTGGTCAAAACATGGTTTATGGTTGGCTCAGGATATTTCACAAATAATGTTGCAAATTTATTTGCTTTTGGAACCACCTCATCTAAAATGTCTTTGTCCCCACGCCAAAGTCCTGTTAGCATATCTGTAGCCGGTCTGTATAATGGAAAAATATTTGTTCCCTATCTTCTATTCCTCTACACAACTTTACATTGTTTTCTATAGCCCATCAGTCAACAATGCTTCCTGCAATTTATCATTTAGCTTAATGGCGTAAGGCATACGAAATATCACACCGAATACATAAAGCCTTTTATGATAATCATTGTCAGATAAATATGGAAGCAAGGCCTCATACGCTTCTTCATCGTCTTTATACGAAAGAGCTGTGCAGCAAACAGAAAAGCAGGACATATCTGCTGCGGCGTGCAGTCTGTCAATAAGCTGTTTGGTTGATAAATTATACGGCACAATAATACCATTTATCATTTCAGGCTTCATTTTGAATTCCTCGGCAGCCAATCTTGCAATATTAATTAATCAGTTTCTCAACAGTTCATAAATATTGCTCATTGCTTCACTTTCATCATATAAATCCTGATACATTTTCGTTTCAGTTACTGAGAAACCTGTTTTTTCCAAGGTTCTGCAAGACGCAATATTATCAACCCTGGCCGTAGCAACAAGTTTATTTATTTCATATTTTCCAAACATATAATCTACCAGGCATTGCAGTGCTTCAGCTGCATATCCTTTTCCGCGATAGTCTGCACCAATGAAATAGGTAACACCAACTTCCATAAAATCCTCATAATACGAACTTCCTACAGAACCAATTACCATATGGGTTGTCTTATCCTCTATTGCAAACGCCAGATATTCATGATATGGATTATCTTCGGATTCCAATTTTATTGCATTACTTATAAATTCCCCCATCCATTTATGACATTCACTGCAATCTCCATAAATTTCTGTCAAACTGCCATCTGAGGCCATTTCTATAAAAGCTTTTTCATCAGATGGATGCAAACTTCTTATAATAAGCCGTTTGGTCTCTATAAACATATCATAAATTCCCCCTTTACAATTATATTTAGACTCTTATCCTGCTTCAACCCCTTGTTCCATCCTCCGCAGTCAGCAGCAGCTCCACAATCCCTCTCTGCGCCTCCTGCGTATAATAAAACACTTCATATTCATTCCCTTTGGAACTGACCCGTACCTCGGCTTCTATCCCAAAATCCTTCCCATATTCCGTTATCTTCCGCAGCGGCATCCGGTTGACGAATTTCAGTTCAAAAAGCCCTTCCTCCAGCAGCATCTGCTCCACCGCCTTTATGGTCAGACGTTTCGTCGTGCTCTCATCCCGTAAATCATTCATCTGGCCCACAAGATCACTTAAGGACATCCGCGGGGCATAGTGTATCTGCGACGCGATTTCCTCCGTCATCACAAACTCTTCCTTCGTCTTTTTCCCGCTTTTCGTACCAGCCGGCAGTTCCTCTTTTCCCGCATCCACATCCAGCTCCGGCGCCCCTTCATAATCCTGCACCACATCATAATCCAGGCTGGAAAAATCCACAGCGCCCAGGCTGTCCGGTTCATCCGTCTTGCCGTTCTCCCGGTTGAACCGGGCAATACACTGCAGGAACTGCTCTCCGTATTTTTCAAACTTGAACTCACCAACGCCTGATACTGACAGCATCTCATTCTTATCCACAGGCCGTATCACGCACATATGCACCAGCGACTTGTCCGAAAAAACAATATAAGGCGGAACGCCTTCCTTTCGTGCGATTTCCCCGCGCAGTCCGCGCAGGACTTCAAACAGCCTCTCATCCTCCTCATCCAGATCGAAGGCGGCGGCGCCCCTGCTCTTTTTGCCTTTCTTTTCACCGGCAGCCTTCGCAGGATGCTCCTGCTCCTTCGCCATTTTCATCATCACCGTCTCATCCTCTTCCAGGATAAGCTTTGACTTCCCGGTAAGCTTTACGATGGCGTATTCATCGTTGGTGACGGCCAGATACTCATTCAGCATCAGATAATTCATCACCTGACGCAGCTTATAGGCAGGCACTTTGGACAGCTCCCCGTAATGCGGATTCTCATCCATCCGGTACTGCCTGATTTTCGCCGTGTTTGCACCATGCACCGTGTCTATAATCACATTCGTCCCATACCGCTGGCGGCAGGCAAACACGCAGCCCAGCAGGACTCTGGCAATCTCCGTCACGTCCACTTCTTCAAACTGGCTTAAGCAGTTGGAGCAGTTCCCGCAGTAATTGGAGCCATATTCTCCGAAATACCGCAGAATATAATCCCTCAGGCACTCATTGGTAAAACAGTAATATGTCATCTTCCGGAGCCGGTCCCTGTCCCTCTCCATCACAAGCTCCTTTGTCAGCGGATCCATCTCCTGATTATCCTGGTTATTATCGATAAAAAACTGGTTCGTCACCACATCCTGGCCGCCGTAGAGGAGGATACATTCCGCCGGCTCCCCGTCTCTGCCCGCGCGGCCGGCCTCCTGGTAATACGACTCCATATTCTTAGGCATATTATAGTGTATTACATACCGCACATTGGATTTATCAATGCCCATTCCAAAGGCATTGGTAGCCACCATAACCGGATATCTGTCATAAATAAAATCGTCCTGGTTCTGTCTCCTTTCACCGTCACTGAGTCCCGCATGGTAACGGGTGACCGGAAAACCGTCTCCCCGCAGCCGCTCGCAGACCTCCTCCACCACTTTTCTGGTCAGGCAGTAAATAATCCCGCTTTCTTCCCTGTGAAGCTCCAGATAATTTTTCATCGTGGCATATTTATCTTTGGGAGTCTGCACGGCAAAATAGAGATTCGGCCGGTCAAAGCCGGTCGTCAGCACCTCCGGGGTACGGAGCATAAGAATATCTATGATATCATCCCTGACCTCTTTGGTAGCCGTTGCCGTAAAAGCGCCGACCACCGGCCGCTCAGGCAGCATTCCGATAAACTCTGAAATTTTCAGATAGCTGGGACGGAAATCCTGTCCCCATTGGGAGACACAGTGCGCCTCATCCACAGCAACCATGGAAATTTTGGCAGTTCTGGCAAAATCCAGGAATTCCTCCGTCACTAGCCGCTCCGGCGCCACATAAATGATGGGATATCGTCCGGCCTTCGCGTATTCCAATGCCTTCCTGTACTGACCATATGTAAGTGAGCTGTTCAGGAAAGCCGCATGGATTCCCACGCTGTTCAGGGCCCCTACCTGATCCTTCATCAAGGATATCAGAGGCGATATCACCAGCGTAATTCCGGGCAGCATTAAAGCAGGCACCTGATAGCAGAGAGACTTTCCCGCTCCGGTAGGCATAATTCCAAGGACATCCCGTCCCTGCAAAATACCGTCTATCAGCAGCTCCTGTCCGTCCCTGAAGCTGTCATATCCAAAATACTGCTTCAATATCTGATATTTATCCATTTCGTTCCTCCAAATAAAAAGCCCGCCGTATCCGGCCGCCTCTTCCTTTTTTCCGTCTGTTCTTTTCCGTTATTTTCGGAAATTCAGGGAGATCTCTCTTCAAGACTCACACAATACACACATGACAAGGCACTTATGGCCTCAACAGAAATTCGATGCTTTCATCCTATCACAGATATGTCAGGTTATGCAATCAAAATGCGCCGTTTACCACGTTTTTTTCCATCCGCCTTTCTTTACGGAAAATCTTTTTCCTCAAAAATCCTGCCGCTGCATACACGCTTTTGCTTTCTGAGACTTTTTAACTTCTGTTTGTAAGTTTAACGATATAACTGGAATTAATTACCAATTTGCATAAATAGAATTGTATATAATTACTAAATTTATGTTTTTTATTGTGATTTATATTGACAAAGTTTATAAAGTAATGGCAATATAATAAATAGATTTAGTTTAACGATAAATATAATATTAATCAAGAAAAAGGATTGTCCGAAAACAAAACAGCCGGATAACCGGCTGCTTCAGGGGAAAAAGCTTCCCGGAGGGTGTTTTACGGAGAACATAAATTGTACTCAGGAAAATAACGGAAGCGGGTTTTATACCCAAAAGGAGGTTTTCAGACGGTCTGAAAAAGGAGGGATGAAAAAGAGTATGAAAAAGCAGAGATTTAAGTCAGGCTTTGAACCGCCTGCGCATTTTGACAGTGGTTAACCTGTCAGGGCAGACACACACCTTCCCTATCCATTAGCTGTCGGATAAGAAAGGCAATTATCTACAATGCAGGGGACTGTAGCCAGGACCTTTTTGCACTGTTTTCCGTTTCGCGGACAATGGGCAGGCAGGACATGCAGGCTGCGGCGGCTCTTACATCATGACCCAGCCCTTGGAGAGGGGCTTTAATAACTACTACTAACCAAGTAAGGAGCGAAATAACATGATTAAATTTTGGAGACAGGGTGCAGCTTTACTGCTGGCCGGCGTAATGGCAGCCAGCCTTGCCGCATGCGGCAGCACCAGTACAGGCAGCACAGGAAATTCAGACAATGCAGGCGCTTCCAACGAAGGCGCAAGCGCCGAAAATACCGGCGGCAGTGAGAATAACGGCGAGATTGTAAAGCTGGTGGTATGGGGCGTCGGCAGTGCCGATACCGAAGACTGCAACGAGGTTGCCGCCGCTATCAGCGAAATTACCCGCGAGAAAATCGGTGTTGAAATCGAGCTTGTCCGCGGTCAGGACGCAGAACAGATCAATCTGGCTCTTACTTCCGGTGAACCCATCGATATGCTGAACTATAATAACGTTAACGGCCAGCTGGCTGCTATTGTACGTAACAACTATGCTACAGCTCTGGACGATCTGGTTGAAAAATACGGACAGGGCGCTCTTGAAGTTATCAATCCTGTTGACTTGGATGCCTGCCGTTTCGGCGGTACACTGTATGCACTTCCCGACATGAAGGACACTTCCCGTTCCGCTGGTTTCTCCATGCGCAAGGATATCGTGGACGAACTGGGAATTGAAGTTCCTGAAATGGGTACTTACGATGATATGTACAAAATCCTGACTCAGGTTCATGAAGCATATCCCGACATGTATCCTCTCGTTCCCACATGGGCCGGCGGCGGTATGCAGGAAACTCTGCCTACTGATCCTCTGGGCGATAACCTGGGCATTCTGGAAAATGTTTATAACGACACCACAGAGGTTGTGAACTATTATGCGACTGAAAGCTATCGTAAATTCTGTGAAATGATGTACAAATGGAATCAGGAAGGCCTGATCATGCCTGATGCTACCACAACCACTGAAAACAACCTGCTCTCCGGCAACGGTTTTGCAATGTTTGAAAACTGGAAGCCCGGCAAGGAACTGGAAAACTACAAGTCCACAGGCAAAGAAGTGGTATTCATGAAAGTGGTTGAGCCTTACAAATATACCGACGTATCCAACGGCAACTCCTTCATCATTCCTTACAGCTCACCCCATCCTGAAAAGGCTATGGAGCTGTGGAACCTGATGTATACCGATCCTGAGGTTTCCAACCTGTTTATCAATGGTATCGAAGGCAAGCATTGGGTATACACAGATGATTCCAAAACCTTTATTACCACTCCCGAAGGCGTGGATCCTAACGCCAGCGGTTATTCCTCCGTTGACTGGGCTTGGCCTAACCAGCAGATTACTCCTCTCTGGAAGGGTGCTCAGGCTGACCTGTGGGATGAGCTGAATAAGTTCAATGAAAGCGGTGTTGCCAGCCCTGCCCATGGCTTCTCCTGGGACAGCAACCCGGTATTGAACCAGGTTACCGCCTGCAACAACGTTGTATCCGCATACCACACAGCACTTCGCTGGGGCGCTATGGACCCGAATGAAAACCTTCCCAAGTTCATTGCTGAACTGGAAAGCGCCGGCATCAATGAAATCATTGCAGAGAAACAGCGTCAGCTGGATGAGTTTCTGGCAGGTAAGAAATAAACTCCGGAAACCCTGATATAAACATAAGCATGCAAAAAAGGAAGGCGGGTATGGGTTGCTCCCCAACCCGCCTCTTCTTTACACATTATCAAATCATAGGGAGGACTAAAATATGAAGAATGTCAGAAAAAAGCTGAAACGATTCTGGCCCCTTTATTTGATGTTCGTGCCTGGCGTCATCTATCTGTTTATCAATTGCTACATTCCCATGTTTGGCATTCAGATCGCGTTCCGACAGTATAACGCCAGAGACGGCATCTATGGCAGTCCGTGGTGCGGTTTTAAAAACTTTGAATTCCTTTTCCGCACAAAAGATGCCTTCGTCATGATCCGGAATACCCTGCTCTATAACCTGGTATTTATCGGGCTGGGCACCATATTGGCTGTTGCAGTGGCCATTATCCTTAACGAAGTCCACAGCAAAAAGGCCAAACAGCTGTACCAGACCGTAATCCTCATTCCCTACCTGATTTCCATGGTTATCGTCAGCTATCTGGCATTTGCTTTCCTGAGCAGCAGCAATGGTTATATCAACAACTCGCTTCTGGCTGCTTTCGGCGCAAAACCTATCGACTGGTACAACAGCCCTAAATACTGGCCTGTCATCCTGGTTGTCATCAACATCTGGAAAGGCCTGGGCTACAACATGATACTGTATTATGCCACCATCTGCGGTATTGACCACACTTTGTATGAAGCGGCCGTGGTAGATGGTGCCAGCCGTTGGCAGCAAATCAAAAATGTAACACTGCCCGGCCTGAAATCTACAATTATCATTTTGACCCTGATGGCCCTGGGCGGTATCTTCCGGTCTGATTTCGGTCTGTTCTATCAGGTTCCCCAGAACTCCGGTCCCCTGATCAGCGTGACCCAGACCATCGATACCTATGTGTACCGCGGCCTGATGCAGACCAACAACATCGGCATGTCCTCCGCAGCAGGTGTATATCAGTCTGTTGTAGGATTCATTCTGGTAGTAACCGCTAACTTTATTGTCCGCAAGGTGGACAATGAGAGTTCCCTGTTTTAAGAAGGAGGCAGCATATTATGGTAGACAAGGGAAAAGGATTCCAGATTTTTGCTCATATCCTGTTGAGCTTTCTTATTATTTGTGCAATTGCACCTTTCATACTGCTGATTATGTCCTCCATCACTGAAGAACAGACTCTGATCACAAACGGCTACAGCTTCTTTCCTGAGAAGTTCAGTACCTATGCATATGAATATCTGTTTACGAAATCTGCCGCAGTATTCCGCGGTTATGCAATTTCCTTTCTGGTGACTGCAATCGGTACGGTGTGCAACCTGCTGTTCACCACACTGTATGCCTATCCGCTTTCACGGAAGGAACTGCCGGGCAGGAACATATTCGCCTTTTATTTATTCTTCACCATGCTTTTTTCCGGTGGTCTGGTTCCCTCATACCTTATGTGGACCCAAACCTTCCATATCCGCAACACCGTATTCGCCCTGCTTATCCCCAACCTGCTGATGAGCGCTTTCAACGTTATTATGATGCGTACCTATTTCACCGCTAATATTCCGGATGCGGTCATCGAGGCGGCCCGGGTTGACGGCGCCAGCGAATTTAAGATACTTTTCGGCATCGTACTGCCCATGGCCCTGCCCATCATCGCCACCATCGGCCTGCTTGTTGGCCTGGCCTACTGGAACGACTGGATGAACGGTCTTTACTATCTGAACGACGATCGTATGTTCAGTATCCAGGTACTGCTGATGAATATCCAGAGGGATCTCGACTCCCTGCGGCAACAGGCGCAGGCCGGAGGCAATATCAACACCGCTGATCTGCCTTCCACCTCAGTCCGCATGGCTCTGACCGTAATGGGCATTCTGCCGGTTATGATTATATACCCTTTCATGCAAAAATATTTTGTAAAAGGTATTGCCATCGGCGCTGTAAAGGGTTAAGCAAAAGACTTAATTCTCCAGTGCCCTCACAGCTACGGAAAAATCACAAAAGGGAAAGTCCCTGCGGCACAGAATGCCCGGGACTTTCCCTTTTTTACCATTCAGGAAAAGTTACCGTACTGATATGGGACGCAACGCCTGCAGTCTCAAGCTTCCCCCTGTATGTTTCTTCCCAGGAATCATTCCAGCAATAAAGCCGGAAGCACCTGTAAAAATGATATCCATACATACAGACTACGGTCAGAACCAGCAGCCAGAGCGCAAAACCCATGAAATCCGCAGGCATGGTCTTTTCGGCCATTCCCGCTGCCCCGACCCACCTCGCCAGCGCTTTAAATACAAGGGAATTCTCAGACCGCCTTCCGCCCCCAAGCGCCTCCGGCTCCACAATACGCCTGTCATCATAAAGAAATGTAAACACCGCTGTCATAAGACAGCCAACTGCCACCCCAACACCTGAAAATATCAGCTTATCAAAATAAACCTTAAGCCTCACATAGACCTCCAGGCTCCTGTCCAGGGCACGTCCCGGCAATTTGCCCTCTCCCATGCCGCCGCAGAGCATCAGGTTGCTTAAAGAGGCCATCAGCCCGCCGGATAATACCATCGCCGCTTCTTCCGTACGCCCCCTTCGATTGTCAACTATCAGCGCCGGCGCGTTCTCTTCTGCATTTACCGCATATCCCACGCCGCTTTCAGCGAATTTTTCCCACTCCTTATCCCGTTCCTTCTGTGTACGGACTCTTCCGGAACCGCCGAGGAAAAGCCCTACAACAGCACAGATCGAAGAAAAAAATCCCACAATCCCGGCTGTCAGGACTGCTGCCGCCAGCCCCGGAAAATTCCGCAGGATCAAAAGGAAATAACCTCTCTTCTTCTGCCCTGCCAGCAGAATGCCGCCAAGCAGGCTGCACATAAGCCCCGGCGCCACATAAATCAGGCCGACGCACGCCGCAAATTTCCCCAGCTCCGCCGCGCCCTTCGGCTTCCAGCCGACCAACAGAGACAGATAAAACGCGCTGAAGAGCAATGCAAAAATACCAAAAAGGAAAATAATACCTTTATGCTCCTTATGCAGTCTGAAAGCTGAAAACCGTTCTTCCTTCATAATCACTTACCTGCTTTTTACCATATCTGTTTATCCTGGTTCCGTTTTATTCCGGCTTCTGTGTATTCCATTTCCTGCTTATCCTGGCTTGTACGCATCCCGATTCCTGCTTATCCTGGCCCCGGTCCGTCTGAAATCAACTCTCCACCTGCGCCCAATCCTTGCAGACATCCACCCATTCACAGGCTCCGGAGTATTCCTCCAGCTCCTCCATGTTAACTTCAATCGCGCTGTTGCTGCTGCCGCAGGCAGGGAACACTGTGTCAAAACGTTTCAGTGATTCATCCAGATAAACCGATATATTCTCATTCACAGCAAACGGGCACACGCCTCCCACGGCATGTCCGATTTTCTCTTCCACCTCGACGGCGGGAAGCATTTTCGCCTTTTTCCCGAATTTTGCCTTATACTTTGCGTTATCTATTTTTGCATCCCCTGCAGTCACGATAAGGATGCAGCGATCCCCCAAATCAAAGGACAGTGTCTTCGCAATTCTTTTGCCTTCGCAGTGAAGCGCCTGCGCCGCCAGCTCCACCGTGGCGCTGGAAACCTCAAATTCCAGAACCCTGCCGTCCGCATTCCATTTTTTCAAATAATTCCTTACCTTGTCAATTGCCATTTTCCTGTCTTCCTTTCCGCTGTCCGGCCTTTTTTACAGACCCTATTTTATAACAATCCCCAGCAGCCTCGCAAGCTCCGCCGCCTGATATAAATCCGTCACCGCTCCCCGCAGCTCCCCTTTTTCCTCCGACAAAACAATGCCCTCAATCTCATTCCCGCGCAGATCCATTCCCTTTAAGGGCGTATGGAAAAAACTGGCCCGCTTCAGGTTCAGCCCCTTCCATTCCATTTTCTTAAAGCGGCAGTCTGCCAGATAGCTTTCCTGCATATCGCAGGCGTTCCATACCGCCGATTCCCACCTGGTTCCGCTGAAATTGGCAAAAGAAAGGCCGCACTCCTCCATGCGCACCTCCTTCAGCAGGCTTTCATGGAAATCCGCACCCACCCCTTTTACTGAAAGGAATTCGCAGCGGCTGAAATAACAGTCGTCCAGGCGGCTGTTGGACAAATCACAGGACTTAAACCGAACATCGATAAAACTGGCTTTTTCGAAATTACAGTGCAGGAAGGTACAGTTTTCAAAAATCACGCCTTCCAGATTTATTTTATAAAAATCCTGGTTTTCCGCAATTAGTCCGCGGATATGGCATTGCTCCACAGGCATATCCTCCCTGCAGGCATTGCCAAGAAGCGCTAGGCCGTCCTCTGCTTCCCTGAGCGAACGCCCCAGCTGCGGCGGCGCGACTCTTACCATTTTTTTCTCCATGCCCATTTCCCCCTGCATTATTTTCTGAGGATAAGTCTAACACAGTACGTGAAAAAGGAAAATGGCATAATTGCACAAACCTCCGCGAACAAAAAAAGGACACCGGCAAAGCGGGAAACGCTGCTGCGCCCGGCTTCGCCGATGCCTGTAAAGGAGGAAACTTCCAATTCCATATTATCCAAAACGATTGTCCGGCCTGCCCTGCGGCAGACGGAATCAGCCTTCAATTGCTATATAATTATGCTCTTCCACCTGTTTCTTTTCTTCCTTTTTGGGAACGGAAAGCTTCAGGATACCATGCTTGAAGCTGGCTTTAATATCAGCCTGTTCCAAATCCTCGCCAACATAGAAGGTACGGCTGCAGGCTCCTGCGTAACGTTCTCTGCGGATATACCTGCCTTTCTTCTCGTCTTCCTTATCCAGGCCCTTCTCTGCGCTGATTGTCAGATAGCCGTTCTCCAGCTCTACCTGAATCTCGTCCTTCTTGAATCCGGGCAGATCCACATCCAGTTCGTAGGAATTATCTGTTTCACGCACATCGGTCTTCATCAGGCGGGAAGCATTTTTGCCGTACAACGGATTCTTTTTCCCAAAGAACTCCTTGTTCAGCTTCTTCTCCCATTTATCATCAAACGGAAAATCCATGAAATCATCAAATAAATTCTCTCCAAAAATACTGGGCATCAACATAAGTCATTCCTCCATTCTTCTGAAATCAGACACCAGTTACCACAGCATTCTCCTCTTACAGCGGCCTTTCTCTATCCGGGCCGCTGCATCCGGCTTTATTGCCGACGGCCTTGTAAGCCTTGCCACTTTGTCAGCCTTCAATCGCAATGTGCTTATCTTCTTCCACCTTCGGCTGCGCTTCTTTCTTAGGAACGGAAATCTTCAGAATACCGTTCTCAAATTTCGCCTTGATATCGTCCTGCTTAATATCCTCGCCCACGTAGAAGCTTCTGCTGCAGGAGCCCACATATCTTTCTCTTCTGATATATCTGCCATTCTCGTCCTTCTCACCGTCATCTTTGTTCGTGGAAGCGCTGATGGTAAGGTAGCCTTCCTTCAGCTCCGCCTTTAAATCCTCTTTGTTAAACCCGGGCATATCAATGTCCAGTTCAAAGCTGCCGTCCGTTTCCCTGATATCAGTTTTCATAAGGCTGTTCGTGTTAAAATTCCTGAACGGAAAGCTCATCCAGTCGTCAAATAAATTTTCTCCAAAAATACTAGGCATTAACATAATTATCGCTCCTTTTCTGTAAAATAAAAATTATCGTTTACATGTCTGGAACGCAGGTTCCGACTCCGGTATAAAAGTACCCTCATCTTTCGATGTTTATTGCTTTTTGTATCTTTGTCCTTTCCTTTGTTCTATTTGTAATATAACACGCATTATTAGCAATGTCAAGAGGTGAGTGCTAATTATTTTTTAATTTGTGGGCGGAGCTTAAATGAAATACTTACGTCCAGTCCATCCAGGTGCGGAGGTTTTCTTTATATACTCACCTTTTTTTCAAACACCAGAACATCCTCACATGCGGTTGCATTAAAAGGTGCAATAGCATTTTTCCCCAGTTCATTAGTGTATATCGTATGCAGTCTCCATCCATGAGAAGCATAGTGCTTAATAATTTTCTTTATTTTATCCTTATTTATATTACCTGTCAGTTTGTTATCCACAGTAACAATATCATATTCGTATTTTACATCCTCTTCTAATTCATCAATAAACGTCCTGCAGCCGCAATTTTCACACGTATCTGCAAATGGATCCACCAGGGAATCACATATTGTGCATCTGACAGCATCTTCGAATTTACTTAGCCTTTCCCCGCTATTTTCCATGGAAAATAAATTATCAAGATACTCTTTTACATCCCCGTTTATTTCACTGTTATTTCTAATCTTATCCTTCAAATATTCAATTTCTGTCTGAACGTCATCTACGGAATCCGCATTCATTATTTTTTCATAATACTCATTGCACTCTGCGCAAACCCGATAACCGGATGAAAACATCGCCAGGGGGTAATCTTTTATCCACCCACTCTGTTTTTTACCGCAAATACAACATATAATCCCCATAACTAATCCTCCGCCTTTATAAAATTAAAGTAACAGTTCAGGACGTGATCCGTCCTGAATTGTTACAATTAAAAATTATTATTTCATTTTATACTTTTACCCCCCAAAGCGCAATACTATCGGAACTCATCAGCCGTTGTCCGAAAATCGAATATCGGAGAACCTCCGGCTATAATATTGCAAAACAGCTCCCTATCCGCTATCGCTTAAATATCCAGCGCCGCATGGTATCCCCAGTACACTGCATTCGTGATGTTAGAAACCTTTGCCGCGTCTCCAATCACCGCAACATAAGGCGCTGCATCCCGCAGGGAATCCACCATATTCCTCCGGGAGCGCTGCCCCAGGGCACATACCACGGTCGTACCGGGAACCAGCTTCCTTGTGCCGTCTGCTTTCTCACACAGAATACCGTCCGGGCGCACCTCCAGGCCCCTGCAGCCGGTATGTACTGTAACATATTTTTGAATCTGCTCCAATAAAAGAGGCCGATGGCGCACATTGGCGTCAGGCGCAAGCTGATCACGCATTTCCACCAGATGGACATGTCTGCCCTCCTGTCCCAGATGGACGGCACATTCACAGCCTGCCAGGCCGCCGCCGAAGACCACCACATCCTCCGTCACCTTTTCTTTTTCCAGATAATAATTGTTTACCAGAATTACGTTGTCCCCCTTCAGTCCGGGTACGGGCGGTACGAAGGGTTCGCTTCCCACCGCTATAATCAGTGCATCGGCGCCTTCTCGTTCCACATATTCGGCGGTTGCCTCCGTATTCAGACGGATTTCCACACCCGCATTTATTGCCAGAGCCGCGTAGGTGCCCGCCAGCTCATACATCTCATGCTTAAAAGGAATTGCCTGTTCACTTTTCAGGATACCGCCCAACTCCCCCTCCTTTTCACAGAGGATTACCCGATGCCCTCTTCTTGCCGCGGTATAGGCCGCGTATAACCCGCCGGGCCCTCCTCCCGCCACAAGCACTTTTTTCCGCTCCGGCGCAGGCAGCACTTCAACACCGTCCATTTCCCTTCCAATCAGGGGATTGACCGTACACCTTCTGGTGGAGGTGACTGCCCGCTCGGCCATACAGGTAAAGCACCGCAGACATTTCACGATCTCAGTTTCCCGGTTTTCGCATACCTTCCGGGGCAGAAAGGGATCTGCAAGAAGGGCTCTTGCCATATAAACAATATCAGCCTGACCGGAGGCGATAATCCCCTCCATCTGCGCAGGGTCGGAAAGCCCGCCTATGGCTGCCACAGGAACAGATACATGCTTTTTTATCTCCGCCGCCAAATATACGTTACAACCATGTTCCGTAAACATGGACGGATGGGTCTGGCCAAAGGTCTTTTGATAGGTTCCTGCCGATACATGCAGCAAATCAATATAAGGTTCCAACTGTTTTGCTATCCGAATGCCTTCCTCCAGATCGTAACCGCCCTCCACAAGCTCCGCGCCGCTCATACGAAATTCTATAGGGAAGCCTCCTCCCACGGCACGGCGCACAGCCTGAAGCACTTCCACCGCAAAGCGACAGCGGTTTTCCAGACATCCGCCATATTCATCTTCTCTATGATTAAACAGAGGGGAAAGGAACTGATTGATCAGCCAGCCGTGACCGCCATGGATCATCAGCATCTCAAAGCCCGCCCGCTTTGCAAGCCCTGCAGCTTCCCCATAAGAAGCGGCGATTTCGCTGATCAGCTCTTTACTCAGTGCCTTTACCTGCACTCCATCCGCCCGGATCCCGGCGGATGCGGACCACTGAGCCATGCCATGCTGCCTGGTACTGTCGGTCATGTAGGTACCTGCAAACATGCCCGAATGAGACAGCTCCAGGCTGGGAATGGCGCCGTGCCTGCGGATAGCATCCGCCGCATAGGCTGCGGCTGCCAGTGAATTTAATATCCTGGTATCCAGATGATAGGCGTGGGAGCCGTCTGTGGAAGGATGGACCATACATTCGCTGACGGTCACTGCAGCCGCGCCTCCCCTTCCGCGCAGCTCGTAGAAAGCCGCCGATTTTGGCCCAATACAGCCGTCCGCCGTAATATCTGTACCACCCATGGGGGCGGAAAACATGCGGTTTCGGAAGGTTACATTACCGATTGTAATCGGTTTACAAAGATTCTGGTATTTTCGTTCCATATTTTTCCTCATTTCATTTCTCTTAAAGCGCAGATATTCCGCCCTGCCCCGGACACTGCGGCCGGGGCTGAGAGCGGAATATCTGCTTCCAAACAATTATTGTAACTGTATAACGGTTCAGTCCTCCTCACCGTTACCAATTATTATACAATAAAGCTTCCGGCAAAATAGCCTTCATGAACCGCCTCATTGATGCGTCTCGGCCCGATACAGTCCCCTGCCAGCCTGACATCATACACCACATCCACAAAGCTTTCCGCCTCTGCCTGCCGGGGACGCAGGCCTGTACAGTAAACCACATTGTCCGCCGGTATTTCATAGGGAATCCCCTCCGTTCCCTGCAGTACAATGGAGTTTTCCTTTATCTCTACCGCCCTGGTATTCAGCTTTACCTCGATCTGTTTATTATCCTTTAGCAGCTCCGTCAAAGCGCCCCGGTAAAGCAGGTTTCCCGCCGCTGCCAGACGATCCGTTACCTCAATCAGACTTACCCTTCTTCCTCTCCTGCCAAGTGCCAGTGCCAGCTCGCAGCCTGAGGGGCCGCCGCCGATGACTGCCACCGTGCCTCCCATTTTTTCCTCATGGAAATGGGCTGAAACGATATCATATACATGGGGTTTGTCTATCCCTTTGACAGGCGGTCTGACGGGAACGGAACCTGTGGCTACAATCAGTCTGTCCGCGCCGCTTTCCTTTATCATTTCCGGAGTAGCTTTCGTATGCAGCTTCACTTCTATCCGGTCTGATTTCATTACCTGTGCGATGAGATGATTTTTGTAATTCCTCATATCAATCTTTGTCTCATCACCATCGGAAATCTTCAGTAGACCGCCAAGCTCGCCGGTTTCTTCATAAAGAGTGACCTGATGTCCCCGCTTTGCCGCCGCTACGGCGGCCTGCATCCCTGCCGGACCGCCTCCCACTACCGCCACCCGGCAAGCTTCCACCGGTCCAGTTTCCTCGGTTTTAAGGCGCAGCTGTCTGGTGTATCTGGGGTTAACGGCACACCCCTGGCTTCTTCCTTCGGTAGCCACCCCATAGCAGGACACACATCGGATACAGGGTGTAATATCCTCCGTGCAGCCACATCCGGCTTTCCTGGGCCAGTCCGGATCCGCTATCAGCCCCCGGCCCAAAGCAACCATATCCGCCCAACCCTTTTCCAGGATTTCCTCCGCCTCCTGCGGCATCGTAATCCCGCCTACAGTACATACGGGAATATGCAGAACTTCCTTCGCCCTTCTGGCAAACTCCACATTGATTCCATGAGGCAGGATACTTGGTGTCTCAATATAAGATGTAGGCCCGACAAACTTATCCAGTCCGGATGAAATATGTACCATATCAATCTTATCTTCTATTCTCCTGATGAATTCAATCACTTCATCAGGCTCCAGTCCCCCTTCCACATACTCCTTCGCGCCAATACGCATATCCAGGGTATAGCCGAGGCCGACCGCCTTTCTTACCTCATTCACAATCATTTGCGGGAATCTGATCCTGTTTTCAAAGCTTCCCCCGTATTCATCCGTCCTCTTATTAAAAAACGGTGATAAAAACTGTGCTGGCAGCCAGCCGTGGGCAAAATGGAGCATCACAGCATCAAAACCCATGCGCTTTGCTTCTATTGCCATATTGGCGTACTGGTCACAAACCTGTTTCATTTTAGCTTCGTTCATACCAATCACGGTTCTGCCGTCCATGATTTGATTGTTTTCCACCCCTTCATAGCCCTGAAAGGGAATTTCATCCCTTACAAAAGTATAAGGGCCGATAGGATTGCCTTCCCGGTGCCTCATATCTGCAAACATACCGCAGTGAAGGAGCTGTACCTCAGCCTTGGCCCCATACTGATGGATCAGGGATATTTCTTCATTATAAATCCCTTTTCTGCTGCCATTTAAGCTGCTGGCCTCATGATAAATCAGGGATTCCTGATCCTCTACTGCCACGCTGCCCACAATAACCATCCCGGCCCCTCCTCTTGCCTTTGCCGCAATCGTTTCCAGTTCATCCGCCATTGACGGAAGCAGTCCGTACTTAGTAATGGGTGCGGCCACTATCCGGTTTCTCAGCACGATATTCCCCACCTTAAGCGGCCTGAACAAAGCCTTATATTCACACATATCCAATCTCCTTTTATATCCGCGGACATTGAGCCGACACGTTCCGGAGTGCGTTATTCCTTAACCGCCCCCAAAGTAATCCCTTTTACAAAATATTTCTGCAGGAAAGGATATACAATAAGCACCGGCAGAACTCCTGTAACAGCAATCGCCATCCTGGCTGTTGTGGAGGGGAAATTCGTTCCTATGGTAACTGCGGTTGCATTTTTCTGCAGATAAGCAATGCTGTCACTGATTTGATTCAAAATAATCTGGATCGTATAATATTTGGAACCGTTTCTCTCCGTCAGATAGTAAAGTCCGTTGATCCAGTCATTCCAATAGCTCAGGCCCGTCATCAGCCCGATGGTAGCATTGATGGGTACCGACAGCGGCAGCACAATCCTCATAAAAACACCGAATTCTCCACAACCGTCAATCTTTGCCGCTTCTTTGAGTGAAGCGGGTATGCTTGTCTTATAATAATTTTTCACCAGAATAACATTAAATGCACTCATCATCCATCCCGGAAACACCAGCGCCCAGATGGTATCCCTGATATGAAAACAGTTGCTCCAGATATAGTAGCTTGCCACCTGCCCGCCTGAAAACAGCATGGTAAAAATACAGAGGAAATTCAGGATACGCACTCCCGGCAGTCTGTCGTTGGAAAGTGTATATGCAAACAGGCTGGTAATCACCATGCTGAGCGCCGTTCCCACCAGGGTTACAAAAATAGTATTTATGTATCCCCTTCCAATTGTTTCCCACTGCTTTAAAATATAGATATAGGCTCCTATACTCCACTTTTCAGGGAAAAAGCTGTAACCGTTGGTGACGGCTGCTGTTTCATCCGTAAAGGAAGCAATTATGAGCAGTATAAACGGAAGCAGCGCACACAGTGTAAAAAGAATAAGCACTGTGTTTGACAATAACTTCCATTTTGTATTGTCCTTGGTTCTCATCCCCGACCTCCTTAAAACAGCGCACTCTCGGCATTATTTTTCCTGACAAGCGCATTTGCCGCCATTACGAACACGAATCCCACAATAGATTGAAATACGCTGGCAGCCGATGACATGGCAAAATCCGAATTTTTCATCAGCGCATTATAGACATATACATCCAATGTCTGCGTTACGGAGTACAAAGCGCCTGAGTTTCTCGGAATCTGATAAAACAGTCCAAAGTCCGAAGAAACGATTCTTCCAATAGCCAGCAGGAACATTGTTATAACTGTGGGTTTGATAAGAGGCAGTGTAATCGCCTTGATCTGTTGCCATTTTGTCGCCCCGTCGATAGATGCGGCCTCATAGTAATCCTTACTGATACCTACGATCGTTGAATAATAAATGATCATTGTATATCCCACACTTTTCCATATAAAGCAGAAGGTCAGGATAAAGGGCCAATATTTCGGCTTCATATACCAGTTGACAGGCTTTGCGCCCAGCGCTGAAAAAATGCTGTTATTTATAAGGCCGGTATCATTTGCCAGAAATGCATATACCAGGTAGCTGGCAATGACCCAGCTGATAATATAGGGGAGCAGGATAATGGTCTGGTAGATCCTTGACGCGATTCTGCTGCGGATTTCGTTTAAAAATATCGCCAATGCCACAGCAATCACAGTTCCCAAAATTATAAACAGGACATTGTACGCTACCGTATTACGTATGATCTGGAAGGTGGACTTTGTTTTGAACAGGAATTCAAAGTTTTTAAATCCGTGCCACGGGCTTCCCAGAATTCCTTTTGTCACATCCAGTTTTTTAAAGGCCAGAAGGATGCCAAACATCGGCATATAATTATTGCAAATCATATAAATCAAGCCGGGAACAGCCATCAGATAGAGCGGTACACATTCCTTCCAGCGAAGCTTCTTTTCTCTTTTTTTGATATTTCCAGTCATATCATACCTCTGCCGCCTTTCACTGTTTGGCAGCAAACCATGCGTCCAGCTGTGCCTGATTTGCAGCAATGACTTCATCAATGCCCGCATCCTTAAGCGCCGCAATAAATTCCGGCATGATTTCTTCCGGGTTCACGCTGCCGTAGCCGACAAGTCCAAGATACTGCTCCACTACAGCGGAAACTGCCGCAGCTTCTGAGGAAACCTCCGAAGGATCAAATACATAGCCAAAGGTGTCACAAATCCTGCCATTTGAAATTTTCTCATTAAAAGCGCTATATTCATCATATACATCCGCTGTAAGAGGTGCATATTTCGGGCTGGCAAGAGCATCTCCATAAACTGCGGGAATCATAACGTTCCACAAAGAGCCTTCCTTCGCGGAAACAATAGCCTTTGCTGCGCCTGCTTCTTCCGTAACCTCATAGCTTACGCCCTCAAGCCCCGCATTCAGAAGAGCTGCCACACTGTCCTCACGATCTCTTTCTTCATACAGAATATTTAAAAACTGCATCACCTTTTCAGGGTTCTCGCTGGTTCTTGAAATGGCATAAAGGCCCTGTGACGCCGTTACCGTAGAGGAAAAAGCAGGTATCATTGTCATCTGTACAAATTCCGTCCCTACACTGGTAGCCATTTGGATATCGGAGCCCGGTATCTGCGCTCCAGTGGAGGCAAAATAATAACCGGTCTGAAGCTGGGAGGTCACATCATCAGAAATCGTAGTTACATCCGGGTTAATCAGGCCTTCCTGCGCCCATCTGTAGATGGTTTTGCAATAATCCATCCATTCATCCGTCTCAAAAAGATTTACCACGGTTTTGTTCCCGCTGAGAGGATCCAGCACAACACCTGTAGAGCCGTTGCCGCCCAGCATATCCACTTCATAAAAATCATAGAAGAGCTGGCCACTTCCGAACAATGCGATTCCATAGTACCCTTCTCCGAAGTGTTCCTTTAACGCAAGCAGTGTTTCTTCCGCTTCTTCCGGAGTATAAACCCTGGATTCATCAACAGTGATTCCTGCCTGATCCAGATAATCCTTTCTGATAAGAAACCCGTAATCGCCGCCCATTGTGGTATTGCTTGGAATCGCATACAGTTGATCACCCTGATAGCCGATGGAAAGCAAATCACCCAGTGTTGATTTGATATCAGAACCATATTTCTCCACCAGTTCATTTAATGGAAGAATCATATTCTTGGAGGTGTAATTGCTCACACTATCCATACCAGCGCCGCATACGAAAATATTCACCAAATCCATTTTTTCCCCTGATGTAAGTGCCATCTGAGATTCATTAACGATATCCCATGCGGCCACCGGCTGGAGAGATACCGTGGCATTGATCTCCGGTAGAATAATGTCGTTGATCGCACTCTCCACCTGTTCCAGTTCCTCCGGCGTCTGCCCCCAGGTAACCACCTGCATGGTAATCTCATAGGGCTCCCCCTCATCGACTGGTTCACTCTCGGTTCCGCCGCCCGCATCCGCTTCAGATGCACTCGCTGCCGTGGATGCGGATGTATCCGTGGAACTGCCGCATCCCGATATTAACCCTGCCGTCATTGCTGCCGCCATCAATAATGCCGCGATTTTCTTTTTCATACCCTTCTCCTTTTTCAGAAACATTTTTGATATCTTTATCATAAACAATCTTCTCTCAGATCAACATTCAGATTTCTTACCTGTACCTTTTGAAAAACCAACTATTTTCCGGGGCCGGCTATTTTCATATTGCCATTTATGCTATACTGTCTATGTTTCATGGACGGTAAAACCCTGTTTTGAAAGGAGGGCTTGATTGTGAAAAGTGACAAACGTTCCCTGCGCCGACAGACGCTCATCATCATAATGCTTCTTGTCCTTCCTTTTAATATACTTACCGCGTTTCTGGGCGGAATTATGCTCACAAATGCCATGGAATCCGCTGAACTTACCGTGCAGTCCTCTTTAAATTCCCAAATGGATAATCTGGATATGCGAATCCAGAATACCATATATTTTCTTTATGATTATCCTGCCAATCACGTTTCCTATATCAATTTTCTCAAACAGCCCAGGGACTGGCATTATACATTCTACCGATCTCTTACGGTAAATGAGCTGAGAGATGATTTAAGCCTCTCCACAGCGGCCCAATATATGTTTCTTTATGTGGAATCAAGGGATGATCTGATCATTATGAACGAGGAGCCTTACATACGGAATGAAAGCAAACTGCTTCTGTCTGAAGATGACGTCCTGAGCAGAATAAACGATAAAACCATTTCCGATTCCCGCTGGCACCTGGTTTCCATTCAGGATCTACCCTTTCTTATTATGATAACACAAAAGGAGGGTGTCTATCTGGGAGCGTGTATCTGCATGGCAGAGGCTGTATCAGAGGCTGCGGCTTCCCTGGAATATGATAATGTTTCCATCTATGCGTCCGTTTCCCCCAATGCCGATACCTCCTCCGGAATACACTGCTTCGCTAAATCTTCAAAAACCAATGTTTACCTTTGCTGCGATATCCCCCAGAATGAAATCATCGGAGGAATGGCATTTATCCACAGGGGGATTATTTACCTTGTGATACTGTCCTTTCTCATTTTCCCTATACTGAGTTTCTTTTTTAACAGGTACGTCAATGCGCCTCTTGCCAACATACGCAATGCCTTTGCCGAGCTGGAAAAGGGAAACGATGATTACCGGATTACGGCCGTCACAAATCTGTCCGAGTTTTCAGATACCTATGATTCCTTTAACCGGATGGCCGAAAAGCTCAAGGAGCTTCTGCTTGAGACCATACAGAAGGAACAGCAGCGCCAGCAGCTTGTCGTAGATAATCTGCAGCTGCAGCTAAACTATTTGCAGCTGCAAATCAGGCCCCATTTCCTGCATAATAACATGAATCTATTGTATACCCTGATTCAGAATAATCAAACTGATGCCGCACAAAGCCTGGTGCTGTATCTGTCTGATTATTTTCGGTATATGTTCAGGAAAGGGCATGATCGGGCGTTGTTTGATCATGAAATGAAGCTCATACGGGAATATCTGGATATTTCCAGGCTCCATTATCCGGATGCCTTTACCTTTTCCTGCCAGATCGATCCTCTTTTAAGCCATGTCCGTATCCCTCCGCTGCTGTTGCATGGGTTTGTCGAAAATATTATCCAGCACGCCCTGGTTCCCGATCATACGGTGCACATCATTATCTATGGTGAATATGAGGATGGGATTGTTACGATTCAAATCGCCGACGACGGAATCGGTATGAATGAAGAGGATACGGCGTTAATCAACAGCGGCGATTTTTCCTCTTCTCCTGAAGGGAGCCATGTGGGTATTAAAAATGCGGTGCTCCGCCTGAAGCATTTTTATGGAGAAAAATCTTCTATCACAGTGGAATCCGAACCGGACAGCGGAACAATCTTTACGATTACAATTCCCTATAATCTGACGGAGGTATCAGATGATGAATTTATTAATGGTGAATGATGCGGTACTTGAACTTCATACTATGGAAAAGACGATAGAATGGGAAAAATACGGCATTGAAAAGGTATATACCGCGGATAACGCTTCGGCGGCCCGGCTTATCATAAAAGACACCCCTATTGATATCCTTCTCTGCGATATAGAAATGCCCATGGAAAACGGTATTTCCCTGATCCGTTGGATACGTGCCGGGCAATACGACATTGACTGCATCCTGCTTACCTGCCACGCTGATTTTACCTATGCCAAAGAAGCACTTACGCTGAACTGCTGTGAATACATACTCCTTCCTGCCAAATATGAGGATATCGGCCTCAACGTGCAGAAGGTGGTGAAGGAACGCGCCAGACGGATCCACGACAGCCGGCTTCAGGAATTCGGTGAAACCTGGATCCGCAGTATGCAGGATTCCCTGCCTTCCGAAGAATCCACAAATCCAAAGGAAACGGTCAGCCAATGTGCCGCTTATATTATGAAAAATATCAGTGACGAAGCCCTGAATGTAGCCGACATAGCCGCCCATTTTTACCTGAATGCCATTTATCTCAACCGCATTTTCAAAAGAGAAAAAGGGATGAATATCAGCCAGTGGATTATCAGGGAACGGATGCTTCTGGCTGCAGAGCTTCTCAAAAATCCCTCCAATACCGCCATTGCGGTTGCCATCAGGGTCGGCTACAGTAATTATCCGTATTTTTCCACCGTATTCAAAAAATATTACGGCTGCACCCCATCCCAATATGCAGAAAAAAACAGGCTGCCTGACTAATAAAAATCCGGCAGCCTGAAGCTTTCTATGTATTTTTTCAAACTATTGTTTCTTCCACGGCCCATGCAAAGGATTTCTGGATATATTGATTCCAGAAATCAAAGTCATGCGTACCGCTGCTTTCATGGAATTTGTGAGGTACATTGTGTTCATTCAGATAATTTTCAAGAGTCAGGTTTACATCATACAAAAAGTCCTCCGTACCGCAGGCATGGAAGACCTGAGGCATCTTCGCCACATCTGTTTCCTCTATGTTCCTGATCAGATGCTCCACACTGTTCTCGCTTTCCATTACGGTATCCAGGTTCCCGAACAGCGCATAATAAAAGTCATAATTTCCCCCGGCATTCTGAAATCCCGGCTTTGCTTTGTCAATTTCATGGATAATATAGGCCGGCGACATGGCAATGATTTTGGAAAAGGTATCCGGATAAGCAAAACCATTCCGCAGTGCGCCATATCCTCCCATGGAAATTCCGCCGATAAAGGTATCCTCCCGCTTATCGGAAAGCCCGAATCTCTCTCTTGTAAAATTAACAAGATCAATACCGATATAGTCCCCGAAACGGCGGCCTGTCCCCGGCCCGTTTGTATAGAAGGAATTTTCACCGTTAGGCAGTATCATTGCCAGATTGAAGCGATCCGCCATAAAACGTATGTTTCCGCCCAAAAGCCATTCCGTGCTGGAATTGCTGTAACCATTTAACAGATAAATTGTTTTTGTGGGACGACGGTAGGCAGGTGAATCCTTAAACATATCCCTCCGCGCTCTGGCATCATCCGGCAGAATAAACCGGAACTCCGCATTTCTTCCCAAAACTGTGGAATAAAATTCCATCATACCATAAGACATATAAATACCTCCTCAATTAAAATGCATCATTCTATTTATATTGTAAATGAAAAGAGGTATAGTTGAACATTCACTTTTTGAACTTATACCTTTCAGAAAACTTACCCTTATGCCTGCCGCCAGGACTGCTGCCGGCCAATGTACATCCCGGCCAGGATCGCTCCCGGCCGCTGCGCGTCCCCGGAAAAGTCATTTTCTTCATTCACATCAACCCCATCCTCACCTCCGCCACATAGGTTCCGATCTGAAACAACAACCAGACAGTTAAAATACATAATATAAAAATTCCCAATACCGCCAGTCCTTCATTGATTCTCCGCTTCATCCGGCGGCGGCGTCTTGCCGCGGCATTGTCCTGTTTATTCATAAATTCATACTGCACTTTTCATTCTCTCCTTTCCGTTTCTTAACCACGACTTGATTATATCAGCCGTTTTCCTGCCGGAAAACAAGAGAATTATGTGGCATACAATTTAGTTTTTTATGCCATACCATTTTTCGGGATCTTGAATTCGTTTTGGGAAATGTTCTTCTTTCTTCTGCCTACCAGATCTGAATCCGTTCCTCCGGCGGAACGTACATTCCATCCCCTTCCTTAATTCCATAGGTATCATAAAATTCCTGGAAATTACATACCACACGGTTGACCCGCAGAATGCTGGGGCTATGTTCGTCCGATTCCGCCATAGCCTCCGTATTTTTGCGGGATGTGGATCTCAGCCAGGCTTTTGCATAGGCCCGGAAAAATTCATCATAATCAGGGGAAGCCTGCTTTTTCAGCACCTCCAGGGCACAGGCATTCTCTTCAGGCGTACCCGCCGCCTGTACCGTTTCCTCATATTATCCGCCCAACTCCGTCACCTCTGCAGCACTTCCAAACAGTATCACGGCCGACATTGCCACCGCCAGCAAACGAACCAATACTCTTTTTTCCATTTACGCTCTCCTTTTATTTTTTGTTATCTGCCATCAGCCCTTATCTTTGGAAAATGTACTGTGAAGGGAATGGTTTTTGCATACCTTTAAGCATTTTCCGCAGCGGATGCATTCCATAGTATTAGGCGTCTGGTATACAGGCAGATCCATAGGAAAGGCCCTCTGGCATGCCTTGCAGCCGGTACATTTTCCCTGATTAACTTCAAACCGGTACAGGGCGATAGGATTAAACAGGCTGTAGATGGCTCCCAGAGGACACAGATAGCGGCAAAACGGACGATATACCTTTATGGCCCACACCACAACAACATGGAGACCAAAAACCTTCCAGCCAAACAGAAAACCAAGCCCGGCTCTGAGTAAGGGATTCAGCGCAGTCAGCACGATTCCTCCCATCAGCGTTCCCGACAGGCAGATTAGCTTGCAAAACCAGAATGTGCCTCCTACAGATGTTCCTCTATAATCTTTCTCCAGCCTTCCTTATCAATTTTTTTCATGACATTCTCTCCTTTTCTCTTGTTCTCTGCCTACGTGTTTTCTCATCTGATGACCTTAGTCTAGCATGCTGTTAAAACGCAAACAATTTACTTACATTACATTTTTGATATGTTGCATAAGCATAAAAAAGCCGGAAGAACTGCCGCATCCTGCGGTATGTTCTCCCGGCATGGCCGGTTTAATCCATGGGCCGCCCGCTTGGGAGGCCAAATCCTGCTATTTCTTCCGGAAAGAAAGCTTCGCATAAAAATATTTTAACCTGTTATCTATAAACGACTGCCACCGTCCGGCAAATGCAGGCAGATCCCCTTTTTGCAAATCCTCTTCCAGCAGCGCGATAAACTCATCCAGGCTGCTGTTCAGCTCTCCGTTTTCCATCATTACTGCTGAAAAAATATAGCCCCATGCTGCCAGCTCCCTCAATTTCTCATAGCATTCCCGGATAATAGAAGAGGGACATTCACTGGAGATGAAGCTTAAAAGAACGTCAATACAGAGTATACTGCTTGTTTTTCCATGAAGCTGCCTGATTCTCTGTAAGAATTCCCCCTTCTTCTTTTCTTCGGCAGCTTCCAGCGTAAAAAGCGTCACACCGCTTACCGTCAGGGCCAGAATCTGCATTCCTTCTCCATGCATCTTTAAATTTTCGCGTATTTCCGGAATTTCCAAAATTTTAATATCTACCGGCTCCAGACATACCTTTGTCCCGATTCCCATATACGTCCTGGTTACGCCCAACGAGTTCAGCACATCCAGTGTACGGCGCACCGTGCTTAAGGACACCCCGTAACGCTCCGCCATTTTAGGAAGAGAGGGAAGATAGCTGTCCACAGGATAATCCTCCCACAGAATTTCACGTATGATTTCAGAAGCAAGGGTATAACGCACCTGAGGCCTACGGCGGCAGATTATCCATGAAAAGGGAATCTGCTTCACATTTTCCAGATGATACTCCTCACGCGCAGTCTCAATGAAATCAAGCACCTCATCCTGCATGCTGGTGAAATAATCATCAAAATCCTGTTTCATATCATTGATCTGCTCCTGCGATAACCTTCCCTCCACAGCATACACCGGCCTTTTTTCATTCCGTTGGGGATACAGAAATTTCAGATAGCGCAAGCACTGCCAGTAAAGGTTAATCAGCAGCTCATTGTCAAATACACGCAGAATGTCAAAATACAGCTTTACAGGCGGCGATATGGTAACCTTCCCCTTATTTTTACCATTCCCAAATGCACTGTTTAATACATCCAGCTCCACGACAGGCGTCCCTATTTTCCACATAGGCAAAAAAAGGAATTCACCGGCATATTGGAAATCAATGATTCCCTCCTTGCGCGGTACAAAATATTTTGCGGCATTTTCCCGGAATACTTCTTCCGATCCCTGATATATCACCCTTGCGGTTTTCCGCTCTTCTGTTTCTATATAGCCGTTTTTCTCCAGCTTATCCAATGCGGACAGAACCGTGTTCCGCCCTAACCGGAAGGCCGCGCAGATCTGCGGCACCGACGACAACCGCTCCCCATATCTGTATATTCCAAAAAGGATACGGGATTCATAATATTCATAAATCAGATCTGTAAGCCCTCTGTTTTGTTCCATCCCTTTTCCTCTTTATTCAAATGATTTCTCCCACAGCTTCGGCAAGCTGATGAAATATCATAGAAATTACCGGCACTCTGTCCCTATTAGGATCTGATTCGATTGTAACACTCTTTGTACATGGCCGCAATAAAAGCTGTACAATCTTTCGTTAAAATCCACAAAATCGGACACAGCTCAAATCCACGTTGGTTCCTGTCAACAGCGTTCTTTGTCCGCCTGCTGATTCGGATATTTATTCCCAACGGTCAGGTGACTGAAGGCCGCCCCGCCTGTGCCAGGCTAAAAATTCAGCCTGCTCCACAGGCCCTGCAATTCCCCTGGGACCGTTTTCCACATCCTCGTCCCCATTTCCCAGAAAGAGCGGCCGGGGCGCTATCAGGGAACAGATGTCGCTGACATCCGCAAGCTCCCATAACCCCAGAAAATAATTACAGCAGCACAAATGACTGTGAAGCATGCTTTCAGGATAGTTGTGCAAGTAACCGCTTATGACTGCCAGGCTGATTCTCTCATCCATGGCCGCAAGCCACATGGAGGCCTGTCCTCCTCCGGAAAAACCGACGCAGCCGATCCTTTCTGCGTCCACATAATCCAGCCCTTCCGCGTAATCCATGAGTCTTTGCATATCCCAGAGCATCACGCCTGCCCGCTCCTGCCGCGTCTTCAGGCCCCGCCAGCCCTGTGATGACGTGCAGCCCCAGCTTCTCTGACACAGCCTGTCTGAGCGTCCCCTTCAATCGCAGGAAATCTTCCTCATTTTCCGCACAAAATGCATATTTTCCGCCCCTTTTTCCACAGGCATATTGAAAAAAATCCATATAGGAATAATGCTCCACCCTCTTTCTACGCTCCTCATGAAAGCAGTCTGATTTCTTTTGCAAAAGGCCCTGTTTCGATTCCTGCTTCCGCAAGGCTTTCCGCCTTTTTGCCCCGGATGGAAAGATTTTCGATAGTAACATCCGAAACGATATGCTCCGCATCATAGCCCCTGATGCATGACTTTACCTCTCCGCAGCCGGTGTAAGTAATATTTTTAAACCGGATATGCGCAATCCCGCCGCCGGGCACCGGATTATAATCCGGGTTGCGTTTTACCTGAATATCAAGAAGCTTCCCCCTCTGGAAGGGCTCTATACGAATGTCTTCGTAAACCACATTTCGCACCGTATTTTTGTCTCCTGCATTGATCGCCATGCAGCCCAGATAGCCGTCCTGGTGCTCCCTGTGCTCCAGAATATCCAGATCCTCAAAACGAATATCCTCCAACACATTCCCGTCATGCTCATAATCCCCATGGGTTCCGATCACCGTAGGATGAGCCACGTCCGCCCACAGGCAGCAGCTGGATACGGTAATATTCCGGCTGTCTGCGTTGTAATCCCATCTTCTTCCGTAAATCGCCACACAGTCATCCGATGTGCGCAGAAAGCAGTCTTTCACTGTAATGTCGGTGCTGCTCATGATATCCACGCCGTCCGACCAGCCTTCACAGCTGAACGCCGTGATATCTTCAATCTCTATTTTTTCCGAGCCGCCTATGTACACGCTGTAATGCGGCGGATTGATCAAATGAATTCCCTCTATCCTCACATTCCTTCCATGACTGATACGGATGGCGTTCAGCCCCCCGAAACGCTCGAAATTGGCCAGGTACAGACACCCCCTGCCATGGATGCGGATATTTTCCCTGTGACTGATGATAAAGGTTCCCACCAGAACGGCTCCGCCTTCAAGATAAACCTCCGTATCCGATGGTATCCGCATAGCGCATTCTTCCAGATAATGAAGCCCCGGCCCGAAATAAACACACCTTCCCTCCGGCATCCGCTCCAGCTGCCTCACCAGGTCCTCCGTCCTGTGCACTGAAACCTTTTTCAAATCTCCCGGAAGGAATATGGTATTACCACTTTCCGGTTCCGGCCTGTCTTCCCGGATACGCCCCGCTATCAAATGCAGGTTGTGAAAACGTTCCCTGTTTACTTCAATGGACAGCTTTACAGGCCGATCCAGATGCAGCCTTATCTTCTTCGAATCATATTCTGCTTTTATCCCCGCCGATAGCGGACGCACATCCACCTGATATATAAAAAACAGCGCCGGGCAGGTGATTTCCACCTCCGCTTCCTGGGAAAAATCAAAATATGCCATGGACGCGCAGCGCACCTCATGCATATCCACTTTTACCTGATAGCAGGAAACCTCCTGCCACTCCACCTGCCCGGCGGCCCTGACGCGGATCTGAAAATCTTTTTGCAGGACGGCACCCTCCGGCGTCGGATAGTTTCTTATTGTTCCCATAGCTTCCTCCCTGAATCGTTGTCATATGTTTTCATTTCAAACCAGTCAAAATCTGCCGCCTTTCCAAATCCAGTCAGATCCTGGCAGCAGATGCCTGCCATGGCGCCGGTAAACCACCCCTCCAGGCAGGCCTCATCGGACATAAAGCTACAGTCCAGGACCGGACCGATTTCGGTAAGCGCATCCTCCGCATAGCCAAAATAGAACTGTATGCGCTCCCCCTCTACCTTTCCTTTTAAAATAATTGCCCTTCCCTCTTCTATTGGAATAAAGCCTATCGGGTATTCATACCTTTTGTTTTCCGCCTTCAGAATGCTGATTACCTTTCCCAGCTCTTCATCATGGCTCACATGCAGATACAGATAATTCTGATCATCATACATGAATATCAGCCCCGCCATCTGCTTGAAAACCTCCGGTTCAAATTCCATACAGGCGGATGCTTCAAAGGAAAATTCAGTCCACCTCCTGGCTATCAGGCTCTGGGAAAAACGGCTGGCAAGCCCGGAGCGTCCGTACATACGAAGGAAGCCCGGACGTTCTGTCAGGCTGATGTAATGCGCATCCATCGCAACCCTGAGGGACTGATATTCCCGGTCCAGCTCCTCTTCATTAAAATCATCCCGTGCTGCTTTCCCAGGGAACGGACATAGCGGCAGCTTCGGCGCATCCGCTTCCGTTTCCGGCAGGCTGTCTAACGTCTCCTTATCCAGGACAAGCCAGTCATCCTCCGTCCACCTTACCTTTTGGATTGCCGTTTCCCGTCCCAGGGTATAACGGCGGCTTCCCGGGAATCGGGGCGCATCCGCGCTGTTTCTGGCGGTAAGGGGTCTCCCGCAAAGATGGACCATGTACCATTCTCCGCCCTGCGTCTCCACCAGATCCCCATGTCCGCATTTCTGAAGGGCAAGCTCCTCATGATGGCGGCAGGTCAGAATCGACCAGGCTTCCTCTCCGGTATGCTCCATAAAATCCGCACGGTACATTTCGTATGGCCCCCATACGCTGCGGGAACGCTGGATAGTCTGTCCATGCGCCTCACCGGTCCCCATGTCCGCCGAAAAAAGATAATACCATCCATTCCGTTTATAAATATGGGGGCCTTCCAGGAATATAGTGTCCGCCGCATAGATTTCCCTCACCGGCCCTGTCATTTCCTTCCTGACCGGATCGTACTCCTGCAGCACCAGCCTCCCCGCATATTTCTTCGGCACCCGGTGGTCCGTCACCATGCTTACCATATATTTTCGTCCGTCCTCATCGTGGAACAAAGACGGGTCAAATCCAAAATTATTCAAAGCGATGGGATCCGACCAGGGCCCATGGATGCTTTCCGCCGTCACCAGATAATTATTGGTATCGTACATATTACAGTAAAAGGCCTTCACAACCGTATAAACCAGATAAAATATCCCTTTATCATAGGTCAGGCACGGCGCCCAGACGCCCTGGCTCGCTCCCACGCCCCTCAGATCCAGCTGACCGGTTCGGTTCAGCGGATATTCTATCAGCTCCCAGTTGACCAGATCCCTGGAATGGTGCAGCCTTACGCCCGGCCACCACTCAAAGGTGGACGTTGCTATGTAGTAATCGTCGTCCACCCGAATGATGGACGGATCCGGATGAAAGCCCCTCAATATGGGATTCTTAATCTTCATAATGCACTCCTCTTTCATTTCGGATTACCAGGGCAATCCGCTCTCTACTTACAATTCTCCTTCCTGTATTCCACAGGCGTCATATTTTCCGAAGCCCTGAATACCTTGGAAAAGTAATTGGCATTGGAATAGCCGCAGCGCTCCGCGATCTCCGAAACCTTGATATGGGGATTGCAGAGCAGCTTTTTAGAAAGGTTCAGACGGTAGTCACTGATATACTGCTTTACGGTAACGCCGATTTCCTTTCTAAACAGCACATTCAGATGTGCCGCCGAAAAATGCATATCCGCAGCGATATCCGTGACAGACAGCTCCGCTTCCCGGCAGTGCTGCTCTATATAGGCAATGGTATCACGCACCAGCCGGGAGTACTGTGTTTCCTGCTCCCTGTGGATGCCAAAGGCCTCCAGGAGCCTGTCAAACAGCTCCATCACTTCCGCCATTGAAGAGGCCTCCCGGATTTTCTGTTCCGCATCCTCCTCCGTGTCAATACCCTCCACCGACAAAAGCAGCGCGTTCTTCTCCTGTATCAGAAGTCTGGCAAAGGCGCTCATCAGCATGACAATGTCCTCCTGCCGGTAGAAGCCCTCCCCGCATATTTTCTCCGCCAGCTCATGCAGCCAGGCGGTTACCTTCCCGGCGTCTTCCTTGAGGATTCTGTCAAACTCCGCATAGAGTCCCGGATTGAGCTTTTTCATCTCAGGAATGCCGTCTTCAATTTCAAATATCCGCCTTTCACTTTTAAAAAAGGACTGCTCTGCATTCAGAAGCGCAATTTCCGAGCTTGCCGCCACAGCCATCAGATTGTCGGTTTCAAAGCCTATGCCCAAACACAGGCCTTCCTTCAGTCCGGCCATCTCACGGCATTTTTCCCTGATTCGGCTTTGCTGAAAAGCGCCGAAAGCGCCGAGGAACAGATATTTTCCCCGATCCAGCATGGTCAGCAGATAATCTATTCCCGTATCCTTCCAGAATTCGGCCGCTAAAGGCTCCAGTTCTCCGGCATTCTCCTCATTTTTGTTCCAGAGTACTGCGGTCAGATAGCCTGCTTTTTCCGGGAAACCGACCTCGCGGCAGAGCTTTTCGATCAGCGCTTTGTCCTTGGTTTTCAGCTTCAGCATGTTTAAAAGCCGCTGGCGTTCCAGTTTCTGCCACTGGCCCTCTTTTTTCTCAAAGAGCTCTTTTTCCCGGACAAACGTTACGGCCTTCTTCACCGCCTGCTCCACCTTATCCAGTTCAATCGGCTTTTCCACGAATTCCACCGCATCCAGGGAAATCGCCTTTTTCAGGTATTCGATTTCCATGTAACCGCTCATGAACAAAAGCTTGCTGTCAGGGCACTGGCGTATCAGCCGTTCCGCAAATTCCAGACCGTTAAGCTTCGGCATACGGATATCGGTCAGCACGATGTCCGGGCGGAACCAGCCCGATATCGTCAGCGCTTCCCGGCCGTCCTTCGCCTGCATAATCTCGTCAATCCCGTATTTTTCCCAGGGAATGGATTCAATCAGCCCTTCTCTTGCATAATCCTCATCATCCGCAATCAGTAATCTCACTGTGTTTCCCCCTCTCCCGTCTTTTTCCCGATTCTTATGCTGACGCAGGTTCCCACGCCCTGCGTGCTTTCATAGGTAATGCATTTGTCCATATTATAAAACAGGGTCAGCCGTGTCTCAATATTGCTGATGCCGTACTTGCTTCCCTTATGCTTCCGCTCGTTCTCCTGCCCTGTCGCCATGCCCACGCCGTCATCGGTTACGGACAGGAAGATTTCATCGTCCTCTTCCCAGCCGCTGATCAGGATGGTTCCCCGGCCGCTGCTTTTTTCCATGATTCCATGGACAATGGCATTTTCTATCAGGGGCTGCAGTGTAATTTTTGGGATAAGGAACCTGCGTATCTGGTCGTCCACATCGATCTCAAACAGGATTTTGCCCCGGAAGCGCTTCTGCTGGATGGCAATGTAGGCTTCACAAAGCTCGATTTCCAGCCCGATGGTGATGATATCCTGCCCCTTATTCAGTATCAGCTTGTAATACCGGGCCAGGGAAAGCACGGTTTCCCTGATATTATCCATCTCATTCCGGGAGGCCATCCAGTTGATCATATCCAGGGTGTTGTACAGAAAATGCGGGTTGATCTGGGACTGCAGCGCCATCAGCTCGGCCCCCTTCTTTTCCTGGCCCAGACGGTATTGCTCCTCTAAAAGCATGCGGATACGGCGGATCATATAATTGTAATTGCCAATCAGCTGGCCCACCTCGTCCTGTCCCTCTTTTTCATCCAGAGTTTCCAGTTTTCCTTCCCTTACCTTTGCAACCGTCGTGGACAGCTGCAGGATTCTGGCGCAGACCGAACGGGCGATCAGCCACACCGCCGCCAGAAGCGCTGCGCAGACAGCGGCAAAGAATATGACCGTCCACATCCCGGTTTCCCAGAAAATCCCCTCCACCGTATCTGAAGGCATTACCGCAAAAAGAATAAGCCCGCTGTCCCCGATTTCATCCCTTCTGGCATAATATTCCCTGCCGTCCGCCCGGACCTTTCCGCCCTCCTTAAGGCAGGCATTTTCCAGTTCATCAGAGGGTGCTATTTTTTCATACAGGGCTCTGTCGCTGACGGTCATCAGCTCCCCCTGGGCGGACTTGATATAATACACTTCTTTCTGTGGGGTATTCAAAAAGCTTTCCTTCAGCTTATCCGCATGGATATATACATGCATGCTTCCCAGGTTCTTGCTGAAATCCTCCAGATTGGTCACGGGGCGGATGAATATCAGGTACTGCCCGTTTTCCCCGTTCTTCTCCATTTCCCCGGTAAGCCATACCGGCCGGTAGCCGTTCTTTTCCATGAGCGCATGGATTTCCTGGCCGCGTTCACTGTCCCAGTCCCTCACATAGCCGGAAATGCTGTCGGCAAAGGGATAATCGCCGTCCAGATAAAAAAGGCAGGAATCATAATCCGTGCCGTAATATATGTTTTCAATCCAGTCCCAGGCCGACTGCAGCTGTACATACTGCTGGCTGAAGCCTTTGCTTTCCATGAGGTTCTTCAGATAATAATTCAGGTTTTCATTGCCGATAGCCATTCTTGTGATGCTTTCCACCCGCTCCAGACGCTCCTCCAGCATGGAACGGGTCTGCTCAAAACGCTGCCTGGCCAGAAATTCCTGATTGATTTCCGTGGATGCGTAAAGCTGCCGGTAGGATACCGCAAAGGCCGCCCCCATGGCTGCCAGACAGGCACAGGAAAACAGCAGGAACATTTTTATGGTAAGCGAAAGATCGCTGAATTTTCCCGGAAAGAAATGCTTACGTGGAATGCTTCCACTCCATTTCCAGCCGGACAGTCTATTCCGAAATGAAATATCCTTCATGATTCTGTGCCCTCCCGACGCGTGTTTTAATTACGCCAAAAGCCTTCCCGCGATCCGTCTGCCGGACCGCAGGAAGGCGGTGCCTGTCTTTAGTTTGCCGTTTTGCTGTAACTGTACGGTATCTTCCCAGTTACGATTTCTTTTCCTTGAATGCAGTAAGCTGCCGCTGCATTTCCTCTATATATTTCTGGATGCCGGCCTTATCCAGCTGTGCAAGCACGTTTTCATAATCCCCGTTTCTGTCCTGTGTTACACCGCAGAGCAGAGGTGTCATATACTGTGCCTTTACAGATTCCAAAGCCGCTGTTTCCGAAGAAAGTGAGGAAGCATGGAAGATAAATCCATCCAGAGGGCTGAATTCCTCCGGGGTAACCCGGGTTGCGTCCATCTGCTCCTGCCAGTAAGCGTTTTGGCTGGGAACCTCTTCCTCCATATAGCCGTCAACCAGCCCGGTCCAGGAGGGTTTTATATTTGCCGCATCGATTCCTGCCGTGGTAATTTTTCCTTCTTCCCTGCTATAGTTTTCACCTTCCACTCCCCACCTGAGCAAATCATAATAGTCCTGATCCGTATGGGCTTTTTCTATAAACTGCAGGGCCTTTACCGGCTCCTTGCATTTGGGGTTTATGGAAATACATGTGGAATTGGATACGGAAGGAAGGTATACGGGAGCTTTCCCGAAACCATAATCATACCAGCCCATTTCCCATTCCGGATTTGTTTTGCTGATTTCGTTCACGGTCGCCGTCAGTGACCATGCCGGGGAATTGGTGGTAGTCACCTTTTTGTCCGCCTTTACCAGTTCCGAAATCTTATTGCCTTCATTTGCGCTTGAAGCCAGAATATCGTGATCGATGATTCCGTCTTTGTACCATTTTTCCATATATTCCAGCATGGTTTTGTATTCCGGTGTTTGTGTCCTGTCTAACACCGTATAGGGATCGTCAATGGAAACCACCGTATAAGGAGTATTCATATAACTGTCAAGCTCCAGATATTTGCCTGCGGCCAGAATATTCCATACACAGGACCAGATGCGGCTGTCCATTACCACCGAGCTTTCCGGATATTCATCCTTTGCTTTATACATGTACTGTTCCATCGTTTCCAGGCTGTTGATTTCCGGAAGCCCCCAGCTCTTGCGGAGATCCTCCCGGTACATGAAGCCTTCATTCGCAGCTACGCTGTCCGTTGCTTTTCCAAACTGCGGAATCCCGTACAGCTTCCCTCCGATTTCACAGCTTTCCAGCGTCTTATCGGAAACCACGGAATAATGGGCCACCAGATCAGGCACTTCACTGAGCAGGGGCTTCAGATCGAGGAATGCATTTTTAGTCGCCATCACCTTATAATCTGAAAAATTGCCGCCCACATACAAATCGTATTCGCCGGAAGCGATGTTCAAATTGATTTTATTCTTTTCATCACCCCAGGGGATAAAATCAAACCGTACCTTAATTCCCAGATCCTTTACTGTAAGGGCATCCAGCTGCTCATAAAATGTATCCATGCCGGACGCCGGCTCATTTCCCATGGTAAATGCTTTTAAGGTAACAGCTTCACCGGATTCCTCCGCGGGCTGTTCCTGCTGCACTGTCTGTTCCGTACTGTCAGCATCTGCAGCGCTTTCACCGCCTGCCGTTCCTGCACCGCCTGACGTATCTGCCGTACCGCAGCCTGCCAGTGACGCCGCCAGAACTGCCGCCGTCCCCAAGGCTACCGCCTTTTTCCATACATTTTTCACCGTAATCATTCTTCTCTTCATACCCGAACCTCCTTTTTTATTATACATCAGGCCCATTCGGCCTGTCTGCATACCACTTGAAAAAATAGCTATACGTATTCCTGCCTCAGCATCAGCCCTTAACGCCGCCAATGGTAAGCCCTCCTACAAAATACCGCTGTACAAACGGATAAAACAGCAGCACCGGCCCAGTGGCTATAATTGCCGTCGCCAGCTTCATCGTCTCACCAGGCAGGGAAGCAACGCTGTCCACCAGCCCTTTCTCACTCATCATGGCGGACAGGTTCGCCATCATGGACTGCAGAAAATACTGCAGGGTATACAAATCCGTATTTTTGATATACAGATTGCAGCGGAACCACTCATTCCAGTAGCCAAGGGCCAGAAACAGGCCGATGGTAGCCACCGCAGGCTTTGCCAGCGGCATAATAACCTTATAATAGATTTTAAAATCACCGGCGCCGTCAATCCGCGCAGATTCCACCAAATCATGGGGAATGCTTTTCACGAAATTGCGAAACAGGAAGATATTGAACGGATTCATGACCGCCGGCAGGATCAACACCCAGATATTGTTGTTTAAATGCAGGATATTCACATTCACAAGATAGGAAGGAATCATCCCCGCCGAAAACAGGGTAGTGAAATAAATAAAAAATGCAAATTTATTTCTGTGCTTAAAGTCCGGCCGGGATAGCACATACCCGCTTACAGAGGTCGTCAGCAGCCCGATTGCAGTTCCGGCCAGGGTAATGAAAATGGTCACAAGGTACGCCTGGGGAATGGAATTTCCCATATGAAAAACCGACCGGTAGGCGTCCAGGGTAAATTCCTGCGGCAGCAGGGAATAACCGTTGACCGCAATCGCAGATTCGCTGCTGAAGGAGCCTGCCAATATGAAAATAAACGGAATCACGCAGGCCGCGGCCAGCAGGGAAATAAAAAGCATGCTCAGGCCATTGAAAACTGCCGCCTTCCAGCCGTGCCGGATATGTACATCGGCCTGTACCCGGCCGTCCATCGTTTTTCTTTTCTTTTTCATTTAAGTCTCCCCCTAAAACAACGCATTTTCCGGACTCACCTTATTCACAATCCGGTTAACCACCATGACCAGCACAAATCCGAATACTGACTGGTACAACCCCGCGGCCGCCCCCCGCCCCATGTTGAAATCCACCGCCAGGGAACGGTAAACATAGGTATCTATAATATCCGTTTTATCCAGCAGCAGGCCGTTGTTCCCCACAATCTGGTAAAACAGCTCAAAGGAGCCTTTGATAATCCCTCCCAGAGCCAGCATAATCAGCATGATCGCCGTAGGCTTCAGCAGCGGAAGGGTGATATAGCGGATTCTTTTCCAGTTGGACGCACCGTCCACATAGGCCGCCTCATAGATGCTTTCGTCAATTCCAAGAATGGCCGCCATATAGACCACGCTGCCATAGCCCAGCCCCTTCCATACCTGCACCGCCACGATTATGGCCGGCCACACCTGTGGATTCTGGTAAAAATCAAATTTTTCAAAGCCAAGGGCTGTAATGATATTATTCGCTATGCCGTATTTGTAGCTGAAAATGTTATAGACGATAACCCCTATGGTAACCATGGACACGAAATAGGGCATAAACATCAATGTCTGGGAAACCTTTACAAAATATTTTCTGTGTATCTCCTTCAGCAGCACGGCCACCGTTATCTGCGCCAGGTTGCCGATTAAAATAAAGGCCAGGTTATACAGTATCGTGTTTTTCGTCAGCTTCCAGATGATGGAATCCATGCCTCCTGAAAAAAGGAATTCAAAATTCCGGAATCCGCAGAACGGGCTTCTCAGCCCCTGCATGAAGTCATAATCCACAAATGCATAATAAAGGCCGGGCATGGGAAGGTAACAGAAAAGCAGGAAGAAAACCACCATGGGAATCAGCATAAAATAGTAGGTTTTATGACGGCGGAAATCATCAAAGGGCCTTTTCTTTTTTACTGCCGCCTGCATATTATTCTTTTTCATAAACTCTCCGATCCGTGCGTAAATACACACCTGCTGCTTTTTGAAACCGCTTTGCTTTCTTGCTTATATTCAGGATAGCGGATCCGGGCAGCGGAAAAAATATGACTTTTTGATTAAAAAGGGTAATTTTTGAATAACCGGTATGGCCCGGGCATGCGTCAAACGATCTTCAGACCAGGCTTTGTATGGAAGTTTTCCATCCCAGAGCTGTAATATGGAAAACTTCCACACAAAAAAGACAACCTTATATGATTGTCTTTTTTGCATGTACTTATTAAATTTTACTTTGTTAATTGTCTGCTTTCTTTTCTTGCCTGAAATCCTGTTCCGTGTTATTCCTTACACCACTTTTTCCGCTCCACCATCCGGCCCATCAGGAAGGCAATTATCCCCACTCCGATCCCGGTCTGGACGCAGAATAAAAGACTTTCAACCTCGCCCGGGATTTCCCCGTTCAGGGCGGTTTCAAAGACAGGCGTGAACCAGGGCTCATATTCCCCGACAATCTCCTCTATCTTCTGGCTCCCCGCGTCATCTGAGCCGCCAAATTCCGCTCCCTTCCTGGCAAACAGCGGCACCACCACAATCAGTACCACCAGGACTATCAGTATTATTGCTGTTTTTGCTTCTTTTTTCATGGATTTACCCCTTTCATACCGCAGGCAGGCCTGCGATACTGCATTAATAAGTAGTTTGAAGGAACTTTCAAACTTTTGCCTCCTGTATACCGCAGGGAAAGCCCGCGGCATCAAAGCAATCTCTGCCCGTAACTGCACGTTCCTTCACAGCTGCCTCTGCTCTATCATTTACCGGCCTTCATAAAACCGATTGCCTTTAACTCCGGCTTCGCATAGTTTTCCAGCGCCATCATAATCAGCACGGTCAACAGGCCTTCAACAACGGCCAGCGGCAGCTGGGTCGGCGCAAACACGCCGAGGAATTCCAGGGCGGACGCAAATACGCCTCCCTGCGTGCTGGGATATGCCAGCGCAAGCTGTACGCCCGTTACACAATAGGTAAAAAGATCCCCGAAGAAAGCGGCGAGGAAAATCCCGGCCATCCTGTTCACCCTACATTTTTTGCAGAGCAGATAAATTCCATAAGTAACGAACGGTCCTGCAATCGCCATGGAAAAGGTATTGGCTCCCAGCGTTGTCAGTCCCCCATGCGCAAGCAGAACCGCCTGGAACAGCAAAACAATAATGCCCAATATGCTGACGGTGCTGGGGCCGAAAAGGATTGCGCCCAGGCCGGTCCCTGTCATATGGGAACAGCTTCCTGTGACGGAAGGAATTTTAAGTGCGGACAGGACGAATATGTAAGCGCCCGCCATGGCCAGCATAGTGATTGCCTTTCTGTTTTCCTGAAACAGCCTGCGTATGGTAAAAAAACCTTTTACCAGGAACGGCAGGCAGACGACGCCCCAGGCGATGCAGTAGCCGGCCGGAAGGTAGCCCTCCATAATATGCATGGCATTGACCGTTGGGTATACCGCAAAGGCAACGGAAAATGCAATGCTCAGCTTCAGAATTTTCTTTTGTTTCTCTGTCATTCTTTTGAATCTCCTCTCTCATTTTTACAGGCGGCGATCCATTCCGCCGCCTGCTGTGTGGTAGACGGATATCCCTTTCGTTCCGCCACCAGCCCATTTTTAAGCAACGCGTCCCAGACCTCCATAATGGATGGCTTTTTTAAATGGGCCCTTTCCATCATTTCCTTTTGGGCAAATATTTCAGCCGGCGTTCCGTCACCAATCAGTATTCCATCGCAAAAAACAAGAATCCTGTCTGCAAAACGCCATGCGAAATCCACATCATGTGTTGCAACCAGCAGAGTTTTTCCATCCTCATGAAGCTTACCCAGAATATCCTCCACCCTCTGCGCATTCATTGGATCCAGCGCGGCCATCGGCTCGTCAAATATGAGCAGCTCAGGCTCCATCGCCAGAATATCGGCAATGCTGACCTGTTTCTTTTCCCCTCCGCTCAGATAATGCGGCGCACGCTGCTGCAGCTCTTCCAGGCCAAGATAGGAAACTGCAGCATCCACCCTGCGTATTACCTCACTGCGTTCCAGGCCCAGATTCATGGGCCCGAAGGAAATTTCCGCCCGTACATTCGCCGCGATAATCTGGCTGTCCGCATCCTGGAATACAAAACCTACTTTTTTGCGCAGCAGGTTCAGCTCTTTTTTCCCTATTTTGCTTCCGCCAAGCAGGATTTCCCCGGAATCAGGCTTCAATACCCCGTTCAGATTCAGGAAAAAGGTGGATTTTCCCGCTCCGTTCGAACCCATAACCCCAATTCTCTCACCGCGCCTGATAATGAGATTCACATCTTTTAAAACCGGTTCCTCCCCGTAGGTAAAGGACAGTCCCTTTACCTGCAGCAATACTTCATTTTCCATATGCTCTCCTATACAATGACCGCGATACCCAAAAGGACAATCAGGTAAAGCCCGGCAAAAACAAGCTGTCCTCCCGCAGGCAGATTTTCTTCCGATAAAAATTCCAGCTTCCCATCGTATCCTCTTGACAGCAGGGCATCGTAATAAGCATTCGCTTTTTTTAACGATACAAGAAACAGGTTCCCTGCTATCTGGGCAAAGCTTTTGCAGGACTGGCGGAAAGAATGGCAGCCCAGCCGCGCTTTCGCTGCGATCTGCATTTGCTCCGAGACATCTATCAGGATAAAAATATATCTGTATATCAGGTTCATCAATTCAACCAGCAGGTGCGGGAGGTGAAGCCTCTGAAGCACCAGAACCAGTTCGCTGACCGGCGTGGCAAGGGACATCATATATAAAGCGCTCATTCCGGCCATTGCCTTCAGGAACACCCTGCCTGCCAGAATCAGGTTTTCCTGATAAAAGCATATCCAGAAAAAATGGGCCGGAAGATTCCAGTCTCCCAAAGGCGCACGGCCAAATTCCACGGCAATCGCCGCGCCGCTGAAAACCATAAAGGCAAGGGGCACCGTCATAAAATGTATGTAGGCCTTCCATGGTATTTTCCCTTTCATCAGCGTAAGCGCTCCCATGGTGAGTATCACGTAAATGGAAACCGCCGGCTTATCAAAGGCTATTACCAGGCAAAGCGTCATGACCGCAAGAAACATTTTCAGCCCTGCATTCCAGCAACGCATTCCTGAACGATATGCATAATAATCTATTTTCATCCCATATTCCCTGTATGTCCGCAATCCGGCCCGGCGCAAATGCATGAGCCGCCTGAATCACAGCCTCTTTTGAGCATAAAAAAACCTGCTTGTACACAATCGGACTGTGCGTACAAACAGGCAACAAAAATAAGGCCCTCAAAAGGGCTTATTTTATAAGTTCCTGTCCATCGCAGTCCCTATAAACACAAATAAAAAGGCAGGTCTTCTGACTTGCGCATCCTCACATTTTCTCGTCTTCCCATTTCCACAGTGACCGCCTTCCGGCTGAAAAAAATGCTCCGCGTATACAGCGACGGGATCGTCCGGGATTCCCACCCGGTTCCCTATTATCCTGAACTGCGGCAAAAAACCGCATCAGGCACCTTTTTACTTCAAATTTCCATCAGTATATCATTCCTTGTAAAATTTAGCAATGACATTTTGTGATTACAGCCGCTCCGGGCAAAACCACTCCGGCACATCCCTCCTGAAATTATCAAACCACCGCAAAACATCCTTCACATGCCTGACAGCATATGGAAGCTCATCCTTCTGCAAATAAAATGCCCAGGGCACCATAATAACCGCGCCCACAGCCAGATAATAGGCAAGCAGTTTCCAAAATTGCAACGGAGGTTCCCCGCCAAAATAGCCCCGGATCAGACCTGTAACAAAATACGGATGCACATCGGTAAGGCCTATGCTGCCAAACTCCTTCCAGGGATCCGCATAATTATCAAAATCAAGCAGCTCCCAGTCGATTACAGACACCTCACCCGCATCAGTTATCATCAGATTGCCAACATGGTAATCCCCATGCTGGAGGCACTGCGGTCTGCCGTTAAGCAAATGCCTGTTATTCTCCACAAAGGCAAGCAAAATATCGCTGCCGTCAATCCGAATCCCGCAATCCGAAAAAGCCTTTATCCGGCAGTCGTTTTCATTGAAATACCTTTTTTGCCAGGGTTCCAGTTCCGGCGCAGGTATCGTGTGGATAGTCCGCAGTATCTCCCCGGCTTTTATGCCGATACTATATTGCTCCGTTTCAGGCAGAAACGGCAAAAGCTTTTCCCCATTCCTTCCCTCACACCAGGTCAAAAGCTGATAAACGCATCTCCCGTCATCACAGCTTCCGAAAGCAGCGGGCCTGCACATGGGAATGCCAATGCTGTCGGCTTTCCGCATTCTATCAAACGCCGTTTTCTTCTGTTCATACTCCGTTCCATCCGACAACCGCAGTAAAAAGTGCCCGCCGTCTGAAGTCTCCACATGAAATTTCCTGTCACCCGACAGACCTTCCGCAACTGTTTCATAGCTTTTTATATCCAGCTTTTCCATCAGTTCCCGGCATATTTTCGCACCTGTATCTTCCTGCTCCTTTTCCGCCCATCCTGCATCCATCATTCCATCCCCCCTGCCGTTTCAGTCAATCCCATACAAGGCACGAATGGCATTCCCAATCCGCCTGATCCCCTCCACAATCTTCTCCTCCTGCGTATTGGAGAAATTAATCCGCATCGTATTGCTTTTTCCGCTGTTGGGATAAAAGGAATCCCCCGGAACAAAGGCCACATCCTGCTCCAGGCATTTTTCAAGAAGCTTTGTCGTATTCATCTTCTCATCCAGCTCCACCCAGAGAAAAAGGCCGCCCTCCGGCTTCGTGTATTTGATATTGTCCGGGAAAAAACGCTCAATGGAATCCACTGCCGCGTCACGCCTTCTGTGGTATACCTCCCGTATTTTATCAATATGATCGTCGATATTATACTTTTCCAGGAAAGAAGAAATAACCATCTGCGCCACCGTATTGCACTGCAGATCCACGCCCTGCTTTACCAGCACATATTTGCGTATCACCTCTTTTTCCCCTGCGATCCAGCCAATCCGATAGCCGGGGCAGAAAATTTTGGAAAAGGTTCCTGTACACAGCACATTTCCCTCTTTGTCAAAGGATTTTACGGAGGGCAGGAAATCGCCTTCATACCGCAGCTCCCCATAAGGATTGTCTTCAATGACCACAACGTTATATTTTGCCGAAAGCTCAGCAAGCTGACGCCTTCTTGCCAGGCTCCAGGTCCGCCCCGTAGGATTCTGGAAATCCGGGACAATGTATATCAGCTTTGCCTCGGGATTCTCTTCCAGAGCCTTTTCCAGCCGGGAGATTACCATCCCATCTTCATCCGTTTCCACCTCGGCAAATCTGCAGCCGTAAGCCCGGAAAGCGCTGATGGCCGCCAGATACGTGGGGCTTTCGCACAAAACCACATCCCCTTCCTCCAGAAAAACCTTTCCGGTAAGATCCAGCGCCTGCTGTGACCCATGGGTAATCATTATATTGTCCTCGTCAAAAGACGTTCCCAGCCGGGAGTTCATCCGTTCCGCAATCCATCTGCGCAGCGGCTGGAAGCCTTCTGTGGTCGTATACTGAAGGGCCTGCTCTCCGCAGCAGTCCAGCACATAATCGTTGACCTCCTTGATTTCCTGAATGGGAAACAGCTCCGAGGCAGGCAGGCCTCCGGCAAAGGATATGACCTCCGGTCTTTCCGTCAGCTTCAGCAGCTCCCTGATTTCAGAAGCCCTGATATTGGATAATCTTCCTGCATATCTGTATTCCATAACAATCTCCTCCTGCCGTTTTCCGAAAACGGCACTTTTTTATATCACTGCCCCCGCAGTGGTTTTTCTTATAAAATAGGACTGATTTCACCGTCTGAAAATGCTCCGTCCTCTTTTTCCGATACCGTCAGCTTCCTGATAACCTCGCATAAAACCCTGATCCCCTCCGTAATTCTGTTCCTGGGAGGGAAGGTGTAGTTCAGGCGGATATAATTTTCCCCCTTCTGTCCCGGCAGATAGAAGGGCGTTCCCGGAAGGACGGCAACGCCGTTTTGCGCCGCCTGGGTGGCGAGCAGATCCGCAGGCAGCCCCTCCGGCAGCCTGCACCACAGGTAATAGCCCCCGTCCGGGTGATTCCAGGTGAGGCCCGGCGGCGCATAGGTTTTAAGCGCATCCATCATAATATCCCTTCCGTCCCTGTATTCCCGGCGGATCAGGGAGAGATATTTTTCCATTTCCCCACTGGCAATAAAGCGTTCCACGATCAGCTGGGAAATGCAGCTGGAATGCAGATCCATCAGCTGGCGGATATTGGACAGCCTGTAAATCAGCTTTTTATTCGCCCAGATCCAGCCCAGCCGCAGCCCTGGATAAACGGTCTTGGAAAAGGTGCTCAGGTATATGACATAACCGCTCTTATCCATGGATTTTAGCGGGGTCATTGTCTGTCCCTCATAGCACAGCTCACTGTAAGGATCATCCTCCAGCACCGGCACCCCGTATTTATTTATCAGCTCCAGGAAGCGGATGCGCTTGGAAGTGCTCATGGAAACGCCGCAGGGATTATGGTAGGCCGGCATCGTGTAAATCAGCTTTGGCCGGTACCTGGTCAGCAGCTGCTCAAGCACATCCACATTCATCCCGTCCTCTTCCATGGGTATCGCCATCAGCCTCGCCCCCAGGGAGCGGAAGGCCTGGATCGCCGGAAAAAAGGAGGGTTCTTCAATAAACACGATATCCCCCGGGTTGATAAAGGCCCTCGCCACCAGATCGATGCCCTGCTGCGCCCCGGAAACTATCATGATTTCCGAAGGCTGGCAGAAGCAGGAACGCTTCTGCATGTAAGAGCTCATCACCCTGCGGAAGGAGGAAAAGCCTGCCACAGGTGAAACAAGCATGCTGCTCTGCCTTTCAAGCAGTTCCTCCCCGATTCCCTCAAAGGCCTGTATGGGCGGATTCTCAAAGGAGGCAATGCCTGCTGCAAAGGAAATCACATCCTTTCTGTTGGCTATTTCCAGGTATTTATTCACATCGAAGCCGTCACTGTTTTTCAGATAATCACTGAACAGGTGATCCCAGATGGGTTCTCCGGGATAAACCGCTTTCACCGGTTCCTCACCGCACGCCCGGACGGCAATCGTTCCCCGTCCCACATGGGACGCCATCAGTCCGTCCGCTTTCAGCTCCTTATAGGCGTTCAGCACCGTGGTGCGGTTTACGCCCAGCGCCTCCGCCAGCTGGCGTTCGGATGGGAACTGGTAGCCCTCCGGAATTTCCCCGGAGGTGATCTGCGCCCGGATCTGTTCCACGATCTGCTGGTAAAGCGGTAATTTTTTTGATTTGTCTATCTGAAGCTTCATAGATATTCTCATCTGCCTTTATTTTTATTGGTTGGATCCAATTTTATTTTATACGTATGATTTTATTGGTTCAACATCCAATTTGGTTTATTTTTATACAGCCAATTAAAAAGCCCTTTCACCGACCGTAAGCCGCCGTTGGAGGCTTACATGCCGTGAAAGAGCTTTTTTCACAACTATATCTATTGCAATAATTCTCCACAAACCGGAAAAATTACCCGAGCCACACCCTGACCATACCATCAATCCCGCAATGGTTGGCAGGCACCGGAGGTGTCATTCCCGGATATACTTTACCGGGGACAACCCGCTCCAGAGTCGTGGCCACCTCGACAACGATCTGGTTGAGGCCGGGCCGAACCAGATCCGTAATGTCATAACGATACACCGGTACGATTTGAATCCCTGCACTCCTGCCATTTACAAACAGCTCAACCCCCTCCGCCGCATGGGAAATTTCCATCACCACGCTCTGTGCCGCCGGGATATCAGCTTCCCGTTCGTACCGTACAAAGCCGCCGAAGCCGGGCTGTTCTTCTTCCAGGGCATCCGGCAGGGAAACGACAGCAGCATCCCCAAAGTCAGGATATCGGACAGCTTCACAGGTACTGCGCCTCCATCCCGCATTCAGCTCCATGCATCTGCCGCAGGCCGCTGCAGGTTCATACAAGGCTTCCGGTGCCTCATCAAACAGCACGATCAGGCTTTTTGCTGGCTCAAGACAGACCTTCAGCACGGTATGCCCGTCCTTTTCTTCCTTGCATACCTTTTCCAGACGGTTATCCCAGGCATTGTAACTAAAGCAGTGTCCCGTTTTGGCAATCCTTATTTCACCGCAATAGGTCTCTGCGCTTTCATTCACAAAATAATACATAGAGCTTCCATTCTCGTAATGTATATAGCGGATAAGCGGCTGTATTGGAGAAATCTCCACTTCCCTAAGCTCCAGGGACTCCATATATTCTGCCAGATCCTCAAGACCGACTACGGCGCAGGCCTTCAGCCCATCCAACAGTTTTCTGTCCCCTTCCCTGTCCCTTCCTTCCGCCAGCGGCTTTTCACCACTGCAGATCCCTGTGGGAAGGGAATTTACGAATACCACCGGGAATCCCTCTCCAGCAAGCGCTGCTACAGCCCCGGCAAGCTCTCGTGTCACGTAGCTGCATTCCGGTATGAGCAGGACACGATACTCCTGGGTATGTACCTGCAGGGTTTTCCCCAGTTTCGTGTGGTATTTCTCTTCACAAAACACATCCGCAGGAATAAAATCATAGTCAATCTGGCTGTCCGCCAGCCTCCGGGCAGGCTCCTGGCAATACATACAAACACCTCCCGCCCAGTCCGCCTCCCCATGATACAGAACGGCTGCCGGGGAAACATGACGCCCATCGCTGATCAGTTCGCACACACGGTTCATATAAGCCATCAGCCTTCCGAAATGACGGAACTGCGGATTGTGTCCATGGGCATAGAAATGCGGCGGGCAGTCAGGATCCGGAAAGGGCTTCGGAGAAAACGCATGGGGCACAAAATGGTTGATTCCCCGTACCATGAAGTGATCCGCCAGATATTTTTCCAGGCATACCCCTTCCGCCCAGCCGTAATTGCCGAAAATCTCACACATGGCCCGCCCTTTTTTCAGCGGCTCTATGGCTGCCGCACTGGCCGCCAGCTTTCCCAGGGCATAGTGGTAAAATACGCCGTCCCTGGCGCCGTTCATGAAATGCTCAATCTTTATATCCTCTCCCTGCGGAAGAACCTGGCCGCCGATATCGTCGATTCCGGCCATATCCTCGCCAGCCAGCCCCCGGAAAAAATGTCCCAGGCTGGAGCCGCAGCGGGAATGCTGGTTGTTGTCCTCGATCAAATGCCCGATATACTTAACCCCATGCTCCCTGCACCAGTCCCCCAGCTGCCAGGAAAAATCCGTTTCCACCAGCCTGGTCACCACATCCATGTAATCAAAGCGCACCCTGGCACACAGCTCCGGATCAAAGGAACTATCCCAGAGCAGGGGCAGGTAAAGCGTCCAGTCCTCTCCCCACCTTTTTTCCAACTCCGCCTGGATTTCCCGGCTCCAGGGCTGGTCGTCCACCTGGGAAAGCTTTTTCCCCATTTCATAGAGATGGCCATTGCCCAGTTCCGGTTCATCAGAGAAAAAGCCTTCAATGGTCGTTCCGAATTTTTCTCCATAACGGGCATAATGCGGCTCATACACCGCTTCAATCAGCTTATGGCAGGCGGCCCTGTCGCACATGTTCATATAGTCCCTGTGCGGCCCCCTGTTTCTGGTCAGATGGCACACATACAGCGTCCATACACCTTCCGTCGCCGTCCAGGCAATCCGTCCTTTTTCTTCCTTAAGGCGCACAAGATCCTGCTTTCCCTGCCCGCCTTCCTTCACCGCCACGGCTCCCAGGAAGATATCGTCGTCAAAGGTCTTTAATTCCCGGAGGGCATATTCTTCAATGGCGCTCTTTTGAAAGGGCTGCGCAGCTGCATACTCCTCTTTCTGCAGCACAATGCTTTCACCGCCCTTTACTTTTCCTACGGACTTATAGGTCACGCTCTGTCTGCGCAGCTCATCCGGCCCGTTTTCCAGCGCTCCGTTGCAGAAGCCTGTGGGGAAATGGCTGTCGTCCAGAATCCACACCTTCATGCCTCTTTTTTCCGCCTCGTCCAGTATCACATCCATATCCTGCCACCATTTCGGCCCGCAGTAATCCGGATGGGGGCGGCTCTCCACGCACACAGCACCGATGCCGCATTCATGGATGACCTCCATATATTTGCGCAGGATAGCTTCCTCTTCCCCATGCTGCCAGAAAAAGGGCAGAATATAATTTTCGCCCTTTCCCTGCAGCAGCCGTTCTATTTTTTCATTCATAATGCACCCTCCCGATATTTATTTTAATTATTCAGAATCACTTTCTTACAGTCAGCGCAAAGCGCTGGCCTGCGCAGCTAAATGCGCTGACCTGCTGAACAGTTCCCTTCAGGAATCATTTCTCCGGTATTCACTGGGTTTGCAGCCCACCGTCTTTTCAAAAACCCTGCTGAAATAGGCGGTATCGCTGTATCCCACCTGCTCGCACACCTCGTACACCCTCCGGTCCTGGCGCAGCAGCTGTTTCGCCTTTTCCATCCGCAGCATAGTGACATAGTTCTGATAGGTCATTCCCGTTTTCTTCTTAAAAAGCTGGCTCAGATAATAGGGGTTAAGATAAAATTTTCCGGCAATCTCATTCAGACTGATTTCACTGGAAAAATGCTCCTGGATATACTCCTTAATCCTAACAATCACATCCTTATTCTTGTTTCCATTCTCTTTTCTTTTCAGTTCCAGGATGCCGGAAACGGTATTGACTACCCAGTTTTCCATCTGTTCAATGGTCTGAAAACGGGATATACTTTCCAGGCTCAGTATATTTTTCCCAAGGTATTCATCCAGCTGAAACTGCATAAAGGGCATGGTCCGCAGGCCGGATAGTATGATATTCAGGCTCTGCAGCTGCAGTGCAGATATCGTCAGTTCCCGCTGTTCCTGCATCCTGCGGAAAATCTGATGGATTACCTGACGGCAGCCTGCCATATCCCCGCTCCCCATATAGCCCTCCAGCCGGCGGATTTCTTCCTCACCGATCAGGAACTGACTGCCTTCCTGCTGCTCCAGCTCCCGAAAACAGATTACGGAGCCGATTCCCCGGATCACCTTATTGTGCAGAGCCTTAACGGCTTCCTGGAAGGAGCTGCTGATTTCTTCCGGATGGCAGTGAATGCTTCCGATACCGATACTCACCGGTCTGTCCGGCTCCAGGGAAAGCTGCTGCCGCGCCTCTGTCATCTGGACAGAAAGCTCCTCCTCCCCCAGCTTTCTGTCCGCAACCAACAGCACCGCCTGGATGCCGGAATAACGGATCACCTCCACACAGGCATAAAAACTAAGAAAATCCTTCAGTCCCTCCGACAGCGCTGCAAATTCCTCCTGGCTTAAGGGCACTTCGCTGTTGCTTTCCCATACAGCGCACAGATATTGCATCCCTTCTGTGGGAAACCCATTTTCAGCCAGTACCTCAGCCGTTTCCTCCGACCGCAGATCCTCATCCAGAAGCCTGCGCAGCTGCAGCTCCTTCCTGTCCTTCCGAAAGTCCTCCACCGTATGCTCCAGATGTATCAACTCCCGTGATTTGCGCCGCTCTTCCTCTACCTCCCGGCATATTTTGCGGATTACCTCATACAGCTCCTCCTCCTCTACCGGCTTGCAGATATAAAACTTTACGCCCAGCCTGATAGCCTGCCTGGCATATTCAAACTCCGAATATCCGCTGAGCATCACGAATTTTGATGTACATCCTGCATTATTAAGTCCTTCGATCATGGCGAGGCCGTCCATAACCGGCATCCTAACATCCGCAATGACAATATCCGGCTTTTTTTCCAGAATCATTTTCATCCCTTCCCTGCCGTCGCCCGCAATGCCGATCACCTCAACCTCCTGCCCTGAAGCCCCCAGCAGGAAGCGGATTCCTTCCGCGATTCCACGCTCATCATCCACTAAACATATTGTAAACATACTTCCTCCTGCCGTCCTTTCGCTGAACCTTCCGGGGCATTACAATGAATCTTCATTTCTATTACGGTTCCCTCGTCTCCACTTTCCACGATCCGCAGATAATATTCGCTTCCATAGCGCAGGTAAATCCTTTCGGCTATATTGCGAAGCCCGATACTCCCGCCGTCTCCTTCCGTTTCAATTGTATCCGTTCCCACGGACCGCAGCTGCCTGTTAATCTGTTCCATCCGCTCGGCGGTCATTCCCTGCCCGTCATCCCGGAAGGTCACGCATACGGACGAATTAGAAGCCCTGCTGCAGCGCAGGAAAATATGGAGTTTTCTATAATTGCCCCGGTTTCCGTGTTCGATACAGTTTTCCACAATCGGCTGAAAAACAAGAGGTACAATACCTGCATCCAAAAGCCCCTCCTCCACCTCATACTGAAAATCAAACTGTCCCTGAAACCGGATGTTCTGAAGAAGTATATAGTTCTCCACATACTCCAGCTCCGCCCGTATGGTGTGTCCGCCATCCTCCATACCCAAGGAGGCCCTGAACATCTTTGCAAGAATCTTGATCATATCTGCAACCTCCGTATCTCCCTTCATCAATGCATTCATCCGTATTGATTCCAGCGTATTATACAGCATGTGCGGATTGATCTGAGTACGCAGCGCCATCAGCTTGGCATCCTTCTGTTTAATCTGCGCCAGATATACATCGTTAATCAGGCTTTTGATTTTCTCTACCATCCTGTTATAATTTTCAATCAGCGTACCAATCTCATCGGAGGACTGGAATCCCTCCAGCCTGGTATAGCTTCCTTCCCCCAGCGCTACCAGTTTCTGCTGCAGCTGGGTAATAGGACGGGTTATGGTTCCGCTCAGGATGAAGGACAGGCCGATAATCAGCAGGATGGAACAGCCAATCGCCACAGCGGAAACCAGGGTTATGCTGTCGGCTTTTCCCATCAGCTGCTTTCGGGGAATTACCGCCTCCACCTGCAGTGTCCCCCGATGCGCCGTATCACGGATGATAATATTTTCTTTTTCTGAAATCTGAACATCCGCTTCCGCTTCCATCACCTGCCGCCAGGTAGCCTTCCCGTCGATCACATCGGAATCATACAGAGTTTCCCCGTCCGAGGAAACATGAATCCTGATATTATAATTGCTCCTGGTGAGTTTAAAATTATCATTCATTTCCACCAGCTCAAACGGACTTATATCAATGAGCAGAATCCCCGTCTCGATTCCCGCGGTATTATACAGCCGCCGCCCGATGGTAACGGCAATTCCGTCCTGCTGGGAATCATAATATGTCTTCAGGTGCGCCCCGGTAACTGTCAGCACCTGCCGGCTGTCAAGCAGGCTTTTCATCCATTCCTGTTCCTCCAGAAGCTGGCGGCTCACACTGGCCCCTGAATTACTGTACTGGTAAAAACCGCCGCCCGTTGTCAGCAGCATAATATTATCCACATTGGGCCGCAAAACCGCAATCCGCATCAGAAGCTTCCTGACCAGGAGCTGGCTGTTGATTTTCTCGCTGACCGACGGAGAATCCGCCGCGCTGATATCCGCTAGGGTATCGTTATCCACCAGAATCGATTTGGTAATACGATCGTATTCCTCCGCAAACCTATCGATGTTTGTCACAATCTGTGAGCTGTACAAAACGGCCAGCTCCATAGACTCCTCTTCCAGATTTTTTACGGAAAAATGGTAGATAATCATGGTTGTGAGAAGAAGCGGTATCAGACAGGCTAAAAGATAGCTTGCCAGCAGTTTGTTCCGCAGTTTTGTATTTGTTAGTATCTTTCTTAATTTCTTCATCGTCGGCTCCTCATTCTCCGCAACAGTCCGGACGGGGCAAAACTGTCACCACTCTTCTCCCATCATAGCCGAAAAGCCATCTTCTGACAAGAAAGAGCGGCGGAATCGGAATGCGCGATTTCTCTTCCGGTTTCCGCCGCAGCTGGCTCTTATACTATCTTTTACTTCTGTGTGGACGCATACCATTCCCTGGCAAGCTCCGTCACCTGCTCGCCGCCGGTCGCATACCATTTTTCCACAAATTCATCAAATTTTTCAATCGGATATTCCCCGGTAATTATCTTGGTGGCATACTCAATATACAGCGTTCTGTTGTTGATGTCAGGGTAATCACTGAAGATGGAGGAAGGGATTCCGTCACCGGCAAAAGCTTTCACATACTTCTGGTTTTCCTGAATATTTGTCATAGACTGGGAAATTGCCCATTCCCTGTCCGCAGTCATCTGGCCTTCCAGAAGCTCCAGCTGGAAATCCACGGTGGCAACACCGTTCCACGGTTCCATAATCAGCTTCTGCTGCGTCGCCTTATCGTCAGGAAGTCTCTTCAGGCTTCCATCCACCATCTCGCTGTGCATCCCTTCCACACCGGTATACATCTGTGACCAGAGTGAAGTGTCCGCATAGGCATTGAGGAATTTCATAACCGCCTGGATTTTTGCCTCATCGTCCGTATTCGCCACAACAAAGTTGATGCCGTTCAATCTCCTTGCCGTATAAAAACCTTCGTAGCCCGGCGCTGAAATCGCGGGAAGAATCGCAATCTCCGGCTGTTTTCCCGTAGCGGAGGCAATATTTTCCGCATAGCTGTAGCTTTCCTGGGGAATATGCTCCCAGATACCAACCTTATCTGAATTGATCTTACCATCCCAGGCCGCCTTATCGTTCAGCAGGGTTTCCGGATCAATCAGCCCCTCTGCATAGAGGGAATGAATCCATTCCAGGGCATCTCTCATATTAGGGGTCACCCCTGCATAGGTCAGTTCACCATCGTAAATATCCCACTGAGGAAAGCCCTCCCACATGGCTACGCCGTACATTCCGAACAGCTGGCCCATCCATCTGGCTTCTGCACGCCCTCCGGTAGGAAGCTCGTCCGCCATACCATTTCCGTTGGGATCCTGGGTCTTAAATGCCCTTAACACCTCTACAAATTCCTCCTGTGTCTCAGGCATCTCAAGATGCAGCGCATCCAGCCAGTCCTTACGGATCATTCCGCCGTTGCGGCCGTAATCAATGACCTGGGGGATACAGTAAATTTTTCCTTCCCCGGAAGGATCCATGGCACGCATGGCATCCCACAGCTCCTCCGGAATCAGATTCCACAGATTCGGCGCATATTCAGGAAGCAGATCCGTTAAATCCAACAGGGCGCCGCTTTTAATCAGATCCGTTTCCATCCCGTTTACAGGAATAAAAACATCCGGCATTTCTCCCGCGGCAATCCTCAGGTTCAGCTGCTCCTGATAGGTGGTTCCCCCATTCCATTCCACATAAGGCATCACCAGCCCTACTCCGATCAGCTCCTTATAAAAATTATATTCCGCACTGTCCTTTTCCACTGCCAGGTATCCTTCATTGGTCGTCCAGACCTCCACATCCGGCAGCTCACCCTCTGCCTGTGCCCCGCTTTCCTGCTGCACGGCGCTGCTTTGCGCCGGAGTGCTTTCCGTCCCGGCGCTTCCGGTATTTCCGGCATTTCCACTAGCCGCTCGGGAACCGCAGCCCGTAAGTGCAGACAGAAGCATGATTCCTGCACAGATAACCGCCGTAGCTTTCTTCTTTTTCATTGTAAAACCCTCCTTAATAAGTTGATATGTATCAGTCCAATGTGCCTGCATACTATACTTGCACCTTGTGCCCTTTTTTGCACGTACCTCTTTTTATCCGGGCGCGCCTACCCTTTGACAGATCCCAGCATTGCTCCCTTTGCAAAATATTTCTGTAGGAAGGGATACACTGCGATAATCGGCAAAATGGCGAATACAACAATCGCCGCTTTCAGAGAACGATCCGTATAATTCACATCCAGCTTCATCGCCAGTGTCTGCAGTTCAGAGCCTTCATTGATAAACTGGCGGATTTTCATCTGCAGCGGATACAGTGTGGTATCCTGGATAAAATACAGGGGATGCTGATACTGGTTCCAGATAACCACCGCATAAAATAGTCCGATGGTCGCTATTACCGCCTTTGAGGACGGCAGCACTATTCTCATCAATACCCGGAACGGCCCGCAGCCGTCAATCATGGCCGATTCCTCCACCTCCTTGGGAAACTGCTGGAAGAAGGTCCGCATGACCACCAGATTGTAAGCGCTCAGAATATGCGGCAAGATCAGCACCCAGGGATTATTGTACAGCCCGATGGAGCGCAGCGTTAAAAAGTAGGGGACGGTAGGCGCTTTAAAAATCATTGTAATAATCACCATAACCATAATGGCATGCCTGAGCTTAAATTCTTTTTTGGAAAGCGGATATGCCATCAGGGAGGTGATGCCCAGAGCCATTACCATACCAATCAAGGTGGAGGCCACCGTAATCGCCGTGGAACGCCACATATCCGATCTGGCAAAAATACATTTCCAGGAATCCAGAGTAAAGCCCACCGGCCACAACGTAACTGCGTTCATATTTACCGCATCCTTGGAGCTGAAGGATACCGCCAGCACGGAAAGCAGAGGGACAATGGCTATTATTGCTATAATACATAGAATTACCGTAACGGTGAACTGGAATATTTTGTCTCCTGTCGCTGCTTTTTTCATCACCACAACCCTCCATCCTCGGAAACCTTTTTAGAAATCTTATTGAAAACCACGACAAGCACCAGGCCGATAAATGACTGGAACAATCCCACTGCCGTGGTCAGGCTGTACTGCGCCTGCAGAATGCCGACCCTGTATACATAGGTGTCAAAAATATCTCCCGTGCTGTAGGTCATAGGAGTCAGCAGACTGAATACATGTTCAAAGCCAAGCTCCATAAAGCTTCCTATATTCAGTAAAAGCAGGGTTACCACCGTAGGAACCAGAAGCGGCAGGGTAACTCTTGTCATCCGCTGCCAGCGGGAAGCGCCGTCGATTTCAGCCGCCTCATACAAGGACTGGTCAATTCCGCTGATAGCTGCAATATACACCACGGTTCCCCAGCCGGCTTCCTTCCAGATGGAGGAAATTACATACACAATTCTGAAATATTTTGACTGCTGCATAATCAGAATAGGATCCATACCCAGCGCCTGCCTTATCTGGTTGAAAATACCGTTCATTCCCAGGAAATCAAATACAAGCTCAGCCACAATAATCCAGGAAAGGAAGTAAGGAATGTAAACTGCCGTCTGTATGGTTTTCTTAAGCCTTGTCCTCCTTACCTCATTGATCATCAGCGCCAGGACCACCGGTATCGGAAAAACAAACAATATTTTATATGCCCCGAGAATCAGTGTATTGGTAAAAATCCGCTGGAAATCCGGATAAGAAAACAGGGATTTGAAATATTTCAGCCCCACAAAAGGGCTTCCCCCGATTCCCTGATATACGGAATAATCCTGAAATGCTATGACACTGCCCAGCATGGGAATAAATTTAAAAATAATCATATAAATTACACCCGGCAGTACCATCACATAATAGGGCCAATATTTGCGGAAGTTCCGTCCAAGGCTCATCTGGCTCTCAGGAACGGCCTGCGCTTTTTTTTGTTTTAACGCCCTCATTTTTTCACTACCTCCTTACCTCTCTTTGCTGCTCCGGCTGCCGGCGGGATAGCATACGTTTTCAGCTCTGCCGGCTGCCGGGAAGCCGCATTCCTGCTGTTCGTTGCGGGTATGCTGCTTTCGATGGCTTTATTTTCGCAGATAAGGAGGGGATTCTCAATGGACAGATTTAAGGCCTTAGTGGGACATTTTATAGAGTCTCACTTTTTTCCCCTCACTTTCCCAAATTCCGTAATCCCGCGGAACGTATACGGAAGGGAACCGCTGCGCCTGCCTGTATTCCGGGAATACACGGTTATACAGATTGGAGGTAACTACGATCCTGATTTCATTTTCTCCGGCATGCAGGAGAGACGTAATATCCACCTTTTTGAGCACCTGATCCGGAAAATCAGCCTCACTTTTGTTAACAAACACACGGAAGGTATCGCATACCTCCCCCAGCTCCAGAACATACCGGCAGCCTTCCGAAAGCTCCGCAAGCTCCACGGCTCCCCTATAGGTTCCCCTGCCTGCAAAATGCTCCAGCCGGGGATCCAGCTTTCTCCAGGGACGCAGGCTTTCCAGCTGTATTACGACAGGCTGACCGTAAAAACCGCTTCTTAAAAAGGATCCTTCCCCTTCTCTTTCCGGTTCAAAGCTTTCCAACAAAAGCTCACTGAAATGAATTGGGAATTCTTCTTTCCTGACAGGGCAATAGTCCAAAACAGGCGCCTCTTCCTTCCTGCCGCAGTCCATCCGGAACAGAATAAGTTCATCCTCTTCAATCTGTACTTTGGCAGTGCTGTAGCCGGATACCGGATCATACCGGAAATGCTCCTTCCAGGCTTTTCCCGTCCACGGATCGCAGCGAAATACCGTTGTGTTTCCCTTTAATTTCACATCAATCCATTGCCTGGACGGCTTTCCCGGCCTGCGGTAGCTCCCCTTCACAGTCCCCTTCCGATAAACAGCGCTGCAGGCAGACTCTTCTTCATTCGGGCATTCAGGAGAATACATAATACGGTTATAAGCATAAAGGGCATAATAGAGATAGTTTCCATTTTCCTCCGCTCTTACCGCTGTCATTACATCCTTTTTGCCCTCCAGCCAGACACGGGGCGGCAGCTTTCTTTGAAGAAGCGCCTCCGGTACGTCCTCCACCGTCTTCACATGGAGCAGTCCCGGCAGCCTCCAGACCTGATCCTTAAGAAGCTCCCAGTCCCTTCTCTTCTTTTCCGTATTTGCTTCCGCGTAAAAATATGGCCACTCCGGTCGTTCTCCTGCCCAGATTACGGGAAACTCCTTTTCCACAAGGAATTTAACCAGTCCCAGCATTCCTGCGGATACACTGCTTTGGGGCGGAATAATCAGGCATCTGTAGGCTGCGCCCAAGGGATCCAGACACTCCTTCTCCAGACGTCCCGCCAGCAGGCGCAAAAGCTCCTCCGACACAAATTCATAACTGTAGCCCCGATTGGCAAGCAGCCCCTGATCCTGATAAAGACAGAATTCACTGCCCAGGCCGTCACTGGTATAAGCACCTCGGAATACGGCACAATCCACCAATGCCCTCTGCCTGAAAATACAATTCATTCTGGTAATGGTATCCATACAGGCCCTGGTATCCTTCGCTGACAGCGTCCGGTTCCAGTTATTGGAAACCATCATACCGAAACCGGAATAACCGGGCCAGCATTCTCCCGGTATCTGTCCATTTTCATTGCCCGCCCCCATATAACGCCCGGAATAGGAACCTCCATGCAGTACCTGGGAATTCATTCCCGCCATATAACTGCGTTTCACCCACCAGAAAAGATCTTCAAAATCCTGGCCGTAGCAATTTCCGAATTCTGCCGCGCATTCAAAGGAATACCTGTCCTTTCTTTCCAGATGCACGGCTGCTGCCATCGTCTTCTGATAATCCACAGATGGGCGTCCCAGCGCTTCATTCTCGGGAACTGCAGGATAACGTGCACACCGTTCCACCTCAAAGGGCTTGTTATAGGCGACCTGATAGCGTACGGTTTTCCCCCAGCCCTCAGCCATGTTTTCCAATCCCTGCAGATGGTACTCACAATAGCACTGAGTCAGTGTTTCCATATAGTCGCGGTTGACAGCCTCCGATTTGTGGGCATCGTCCAAACGATATCCCGGTACATCGCAGGCCGGAAACAAATTTTCCGCACCGATAAAGGGCAGATAGGGAAGCAGGCTGTAACCGCGCCTTTTTTCAAACTCCTCCGGCAGCTGCCGGGTCCAGTCCAGGCTGACGGCATACTCCAGCGAATCGCAGAAAATGGACTCCATGGAATCCGGCTGCTGCTGTTCAAAAAAACTTTCCCAGTAAGCGCCGCAGGCCTGTGTCCCTTCTTTGCTCAAATGATCGATCACATAACAGCGCCCGGCATTTGTTTTCTGTACCGCCGGCTGACAGTAAAAGACAAATAGTCTCCATGTCCCCTGCTCTGTTTCCGGAAAGGAAAAACGGAGTGCATTTCCAGTGACAAACGGCATCAGATCCAGATAGCTTTGTTCATAAAGAACCCCCGGCTCCTTTTCAAGATATGCCATGACGCTGACAAGCCTGGGCGTTCCTTCTTCGCGGATAATCCTTCCTGCCGGAAGCCTTCCCTCATAAATGCCGCCTGGCTGAATTTCCACCGTCTGGTAGGTCAGCTCTTTCAAAGCACCGGGAGAATCCGCATCTGGAATGGCAGGGGATGAAATCGGCCATCCCGGACCATTGGCAATATCCAGCACCATACCCAGACGGGCGGTTTCTTCGGCAATAACGGATACCACATGGTTCCAGCGCTCTGTTCCCCACCCGTATTCACTTTCTGAGATTTTCCTCGTCAGGCGTTCCAGCACTACGATCTCAATTCCTCCGAAGCCCCGGTCATACAAATCTTTGATTTCCCTTCTTAGATCATCGTCCTCCACAGCCGCGCCCGGGAGCCAATACCTGAGGCGGGGCCGCCTGTCTACGGCAGGTTCCTTCCAGCAGTCTATCATATAATTTTCCATAAGCACTCCTCTCTGCGCGCTTACACGCGCGTACAAAACCGGATACATTCTCTTTATTCTGTGAAATAACAGTGCGGATTGCAAGGACCATTTTATAGAATTACCATGATAAATTATATATTTATTTTTCTCCGGGGAAGCACATTTCCCCCCGTTTTCCGCCATTCTACTTTTAGTCGGTAGCATTTTTAAGCCTCCTTTCGTATAATGAGGGAGCAGACAAAGGAGGGTACAATGGAACCGAAAGACATGGGAAACAAAATTAAAAATGCCCGTATGGCAAAAGGAATGACACAGAAGGAACTGGCCTCCCAAGTTCATGTTACGGACAAGGCCGTTTCCAAATGGGAACGCGGACTCTGCTTTCCTGATATGAGCAACCTGGAGCCGCTGGCCGACGCTCTGGGTATGAAAATGACAGAGCTTTTTATAGACAGCTCTGTAAACGAATCCGAAGAAGAAAAGGCGGAAACCTCTTTAAAAGAGGCGGTACAGCTTGTAAAGGCAAGGCAGAAGAAACAGCGCCGTGACATTATTCTGGCATTTGCTGGCATGTTCCTGTTTGAGCTGCTGGCCTTCATGGCCATATGCTTTTTTTTAGTTACCGATCTTTTTGTGGAAAAAGACAAGGCGGAACGGATTGAAGATTATGAAACCTATATGGCAGTTCCCGACGCCCGCCATAATCCCTTTGCACCACCTGGAAAGGTGGAATGGATTTTCCCCCGGTCGATCCCGGAGGGCGCCCATGTAAATGATTTCTATTATGAATATTATAATCCCTGGGATCCTAATTACGTCATCTATCTGGACGTCACCTATGACGAAGACGCCTATGAGAAGGAACGGGACCGAATTTCCACAAAATGCGGCATGCCTCTGGATCAGACACGGTATCTGGTATACGGGGCCGAGGGCTTCTACTACCCTGTTTTATCCGCTTCAGGAGGTTCCTCAGGCATCCTGTATGCGCTGACTGATGAAAAGGCCCGCCGTATTATGTATGTGGAAATCGCTTTCTGCAACTATTTCTCCGATATTGACTATGAACCGATTATCCCTCCGGAAATTCTTCCCGCGGGCTTTGACGCCGGTAAAAATAACCCGACAAGGCGGAAATTCGTGGTGGAACAGGAAGGGCTGCGCATTTACAGCGCAGCCCTTCCTGACTTTTCCTATTTTACCAGTTCCCTTATCACCTCAGGCGCAATCTCCTGCTCCGGCAGGAATTCCTCCGATATCTATATACCTGTAAACAGCAGCCTGCAGCGCCTTTAAAAAGCATATGAGGATAACTCCCGCACAGTGCAGGGCTGGGTGTGAGGGTTAAGCTGCGGGATGCCGCAGCCCTTCACGCGGCCCGGCGGACAAGGTGCCGCAGCATTTCACTCCGGTCTGGCCTCCCCGCGCTTTTTGGCACAGCCCGGCCGCCCGGAAAATTATATTCATCCTTCCCGTGCCGCCGATACCGCCAGCAGCAGCGCCGTTGTGGTCTGGTTCATGCTTCCGTCATAAATCTCCCCGTCCAGCGTAACCGCATCCTTATAGGGCGTCACATTCTGCAGCACATTTCCGTCCGCATCCAGCAGCTGTATCCGGTAAGAATACCCGATTCTTTGCTGCAACGCTTCCTCAGGCCGTATGTCCAGCGCCGCGTAGGCTTCCAGAATCTGCTCCTTCTCTTCCTGAGTGCCCACCATAAAAACCGTGCCGGTATTTCCGTTTGTCACCCGGATATCGGCCACCTCTTCCACCGGCACCAAAACCTCCCGCACATCAAATCCAGCTGCTTCTTCCCCATTTGCTTCCGCATTCACACCATAAACGCCTTCCGCAGGATCTGCAAGCCTGAAGCAGTCCTTCCCCGCAGTTTCCGGGTCCTCGTAAATGACCCGGAATGCCACATCCTTTCCCGGATAACCCGGTTCGGGAAAAACACTGTTCATAATACCAACACCGACATAGAGATAAATCTGATCTCCTAACGCATATCTTATATGGCTGCCGTAGCTGACTCCTCCAAATCCTGCATCTTCATTATCCTCCAGCTTATATGATAATCCGCCAACGATAACCCTTCCGGTTTCCCGCTCCGTAATGTCCACGGTCTTCTTTGCCGTATCCACACGATAATCCAGCAGCCTACCGATTTCCTCCTCCAGCTTTTCACCACTCAACTCATAAGGATCCATATGCGCGGTATCATAAGTTTCAAATACAAGGAGCTTTTCCAGATACAGCCCCGTTCCGCTTCCTACCAAAAAAGCAAGCGCCGCCTCGTCCCTTCCATCTCCGTCATAATCCCCGGCAGAAAGCTTCGGGCCGTCATACAAATTCACCCACTCCGCATCCACTTCATTAATGTTGTCCATTCCATCCAGACGGAAATTCATGTAAATGCCCCGATAACCGTATTCCGGGCTGACACAGCCGTATGCCTCATAAAGCCCGTCCTCTGTTGCGGCCAGCCGTACCATATAATCCCCGTCCTCCGGAACCACATCACCAAAGGAAAGCATCCTCTGGCTCTTCCAGCAATTTTCAAATACCCTGCCCATCACCTCATGAATATCGGGCAGTACCGCATCTTCCCGGCTACCCTCCTGTGACATGGATGACTCTGGCTGACCATCCTCAGTACGGTTCACAGTTCCGGCCGTTTCAGGGGTTCCGGCCGTTTCCTCCGTTCCGTTTATTCCTGCGCTGTTTATTTCTGTGCCGTTTATTTCTGCTTTGTCTGTCCCCGCTCCATCCGCGCCGCCCGTCCCATTGGTCAGGCATACGGCGGCGATAACAAGAATCATAAGCGTTCCCCCCACGGCAGCCCATACGCCTGGCTTACGGAAACCAAGGATATTTTTTACGCGGCTTTTTGCATCCTTTTCCCCAAAAGAAAGGGGACCGGCGGGATGCAGCCGTCTGTTGGATGCAAAGGAAAGCAGCGAAAGGCTGTATTCCTTTTTGATTCCGCTTCCCATCTCCACCAGAACGTGCTCATCACAGCTCATCTCCATATCCCGCCCCATGCAGAAAAAAGCAAGCCACACAAACGGATGGAACCAGTATACGGCGGCCAGGAAGAATGCCAGTGCCTTGACGTAAACATCTTTTCTTCTGATATGAAACTCTTCATGGCGGATAATATACTCCCGTTCCCGTTCACTCAGGCGGAAAGGAAGGTAAATCCTTGGCCGGAACAGCCCCAGGACAAAGGGTGAACTGATATTGCCGCATTCATAAACATTGTCCTGAAGGCGGACCGCCATATGTACCGTCCTTCTGAGCCGCAGCCAGCAAAACAGGCTGTATAAAAGAATCGTTGCCAGCCCGGCCAGCCAAACCCACGACGCTATATGCAGCAAATCTGCCGCGCTCACACTTCCTCCTGTGATGCCGTCCAGAACCTTCTGTATCATACCTTCGGCCATACCGGCCGGTATATTTCCGGCGGCATTTCCTGCCGCGCCGGCTATATCCGCACCGGCTGTACCCGCAGCCACAGTTCCCCCTGCGTTTAATGCGTTTGCCGCAGCTCCTGCCCCCTGTGCCATTCCCTGCGCCCCGGAAGCCAGGCCGGCACCGGCGCTCTTTGCAACTCCCGCAGCACTTCCTCCCGCGGCAAGCCATTCCACCGCCGCTGCAATTCCCGCAGCCTTCCGCCCGATAAAATCAACATTAAACAGGCTGAATGCGGAAGAAACCGAAGCCGGGCATATCAGCCGGAGCGCCGGAACCGCCCACAGATAATAGGAGTATTTCTTCGGAAGCCGCAGCCTTTGAAACAACAGCCGGACGGCCAGTACCACAAGGATCACCCAGGATGCCGTCATTCCCATGGAGATCAGCTGTGAAAACAATCCGCTTGCCATAAACAATCCCTCCTATTCCTCTTTATGTGCATCGATTAATGCCTTAATGCTTTCCGCTTCTTTTTCCGAAAGCGTTTTCCCCCCAAGGAAAGCGGCCACAAACTGGGGCAGGGAGCCTCCAAAGGTACGCTCCACAAAATATTCCGTTTCCTCCTTCTGTACCCGCTCCCTTGGGATCACAACGGAAACCACCGCATTTTCATTGGTAATATAGCCCTTATCACAAAGCTTTTTTATTGCCGTATAAGTGGTTGATTTTTTCCATCCCAGCTGACCTGCGCACAGTTTTACCAGTTCTCCTGAATTCACCGGCGCATGCTCCCATACAATCAGCATAAAACGATAATCACTGTCACATAACTTCAGATACTCCATAAAAAATCCTCCCTGATATAATAAGTCGGTGGTTATAGACCTTCTTTTCTTTAGTCTATAACCACCGACCTGTTTTGTCAATCAGTTTCTGAAGTATTTACCTGAAGAAACTGCCGGCCTTTAATAATTCATTATATAACAACAAAGAGGATATCGTTTAGGATATCCCCCTTGCCCTGTTACATATTCATCGTTCCCATCCAAAGCCTTTTCACCGAAATCCGCAAAAGTTTCAATACGTTTACTCTTACTGCCAAAATCAATACGTTCCTGTACTGTCAGCGGAAGGCGAAAGGATTGCCCTGGGGCTGTAGCAATTCCGGAATTCCTCTTTTGCGGCCTTCGAATACTTTTCAACAAACTTCAGTTTCGCTTCCGAATAGCCGTTGGGCCTTCCGTCTACAATGCGCCGTATTTTCCCACTTTCAATATCGCTCAGTATATTTTCCTTCAGCTTCCCGTATTCCGCCGCCACATCAGGATGCGCAATCAGGTAATCCCTAAAATATAACTCATCCCAGTTCCCCAGGTATCTCACATGGAGATGGAAAACCTTTTCTTCATACCCATCAATGGAATAGCCTTTCCCAAGTAGTAATTTCATCGGGTCATCCCACCGGATAAAAATTGCCTCCCCATATCCAATCGCCTTTAAAGCATCAACCAGCCTGGTTACGTTACAGCAGCCATCAATCTCAAGCAGCATATCTATTGTAGGTTTCGCTATGACACCTTCGACAGCGCTGCTCCCAATATGGTTCATCCGCACAACATCCTCGGCATTTACAGCATCTAAAATAATTTTCTTCTCGCTTTCATACCAGTCCTTATAACTTGTATTGTACTCCTTTAAAATGATTGGGAACGTTTTCTTAAATTCGTCCGCCGATAGTTCGGATACTTTCTTAGCCATAGCTGACACTCCTTGTCCGTTATAAAAAATCGCGCTGTTGATTTGATGGTTAAATCATAACATAACCGTTCCGGAGTTTCCACTTCGGTTTTCGGTTATTTCCGAAACAAATTATCATTCCGTAACTTTCCCAAGAATGATAAAGGGAAAAAATTTATATCATCACGCATTCTGCAGAACCTCAATTGCATATTGTCATAATCCCGCACAATTCTAATTTAAAATAAAATGCACCACTCCGCAGTCATACTGCGCCCAGATCCCATGTCTCGCCTCATCCCCGGACCTCACTCTGTCCACCACAAAACGGCCCTCCTCAAAATGCCCTTCCTCCAGGCAAAGGAACTCCATATTGTGAGCCAGATGCTGTCCGTTCAGCCAGTTAACCGGTATCGATCCATCCTCCGGCTCCGCACCGGTAAAAAACAGTCTTACCTTATGCCCCACCAGATAAAATTCATTCTCCGCCATACAAAACAGCATTCCTCTTGCCGTCTCCTCAGCCAGGCTGGCCGGAAGACGGTTCAGCCCCTCCAAATCCCGGTTATGATGGTAATCAAGCGGCACCCAGCCGGCATAATCCGTTCCCACACCCGCAAAGGAAACCCGGCATCTACGGCCAGCGATTTCCATGTACTGTGAGTCCTGCCCCAGGCTCTGGCAGAAAACAGCAGTCTGCCGCACCCTGCCATCATACAACAGCTCCGATGCCGCCTTCAGCATGGCAAAGGAATGCATGATCGGGACAGCGGAAGGCTTCAGCTCCCCACTCTCATCCAGACAGCTTTCTATGCCGAACACATGATATCCAACGGCCTTGTGCTCACCCACCGCGCTGAACATACACGCAGCGTTCACGCTTGTCAGCCCCGATTCCGGCACATAAAGCGGCCAGCCTTTTTCCTTCCCGTCATAAATGTCATAGGCTTTGCGTACCGTGTCCGGGTTCATCTCGTAAATATCCGGGCACAGGGCATCCAGATGGCCGCATACACACTGCCACAGCGGCAGACATTTGGAAACCGCCCCTCCGCAGGGATATTCCAGCCCGGCCAGATTCCAGCCGTGCATGCTGTTCCTGTCCATCCACACATTGGTATACATGAAAATATCCCTGACCGCTTTCCCTCTGGCCGCGATTTCATCGATATAAGAAGCAATCGCCCATGCCGTACAAAGCTCTGCGCCGAAGGCGCCAAACATTTCCTTCCAGCTTCCCGTGCTGACACCGCCGTTTTTCAGCCAGCTTTCATGTATGGCGCCCGCATCCTGCGACTGCGCCAGCAGCCTGATAGCCTCCGGCACCTCCCTGGAAAAAGCAGCCGTCCCCTGCTCACTGAAATCCCTCCTGGTCGCTGCAAAAATACCCGGTTCATTTTCCACCTGAACCGCTATAATGGTTTCTCTTTTTTCATCATAATCTTTCAGAATCTTCATCAGCTCACAGAAAGCTTCCGCATCTTTTTCCAGGTTATTCCTGCTGTGAGGGGAAAGCACCGTGGTTTCCGTGCCGTCCTTACACCGCACCCTCGGAAAACGTTCCCGATCCTTCTTCACCCAGGCCGGCGTGTATTCCATCTGCCCGTTTTTCCAGGTGCCGAACCATAACAGGATTCCATGCAGTCCATGGCTGCGGACAGTATCAATAATCGCATGGACGTAGCTGGTATTATACACGCCCTCCTCCGGCTCAAACGCATCCCAGCAGACAGGGACCGCTATCGTATTTCCCCCGATTGCCCTGACACTTTGGAACGACCTTTCCGCATCCTCCCCTGCTTTTCCTTCCCCGATCCCTCCAATCGGATAGGAAGAAGAATTATGTACCTGTCCTCCCAATGAAAAAAATGGTTTCCCCGAAACCGTAAAACATGAATGTCTCATATTGCCCCTCCTTTTTCTGCCGCTCTTTCAACGGCCCCCAATCTTCGTACAATCTCTTTAAATCATCTTAACCAAACTCCACTTCCCATTATTACAGTGCTCTCCGCAGTTCCTCCCATCCCGGCGCAAAGGCTTTTTCACTCCCCTCCGGCAAAACAGGACACCCAAGCGCCGCCAGCATTGCATAGCCCTCCCCCGCGGCATCCATCACCAGCTTCAGCTGTTGCCCCCTGATTTTCGTCAGATCACAGTCCAGCGCATAGCAGACATAGCATATCGGCAGGATAAACGCCAGGTGGCTTTTATACCAGCCATCCATATCTGAAACATAAACCGGCTGATATTTTCCCGTAAAAATGCTGGAAAACACAGCTTTCGTCCCTTCATCCGGCATGCTGGGCAGAAAACCGCAGGATAAATGTGCGATACCGAAACGCACGCAGATTCCCCCGCCCTCCTCCCTGCGCCGCGTGCCAACACCGTTACCTCACGACTATTTTTACATAATACATGGTACAGATAACTGCCGATAACCCCTGCACCGATAAACATAATTTTCATGCCGGATACGCCCCTTTCTCCTGACAGCAGCCTGTGAATCTCTTTTCCCGGCTATAACGTTAGCTACTTCTAACTAAGAGTAACACACTGGCAGGAACAATACAATGCAGCACAAGGGATGAGACAGTTTACACGCATAATGATAAGCGAATACCATGTATCAATGACACGCGCCTTGACAAGGCCTGATACATCTTTTATAGTACAAATATTATCGGCCGTGGGGACAGGCCGCTGAATACACGGAGCAACTACCAACCTCCAAAACAGCCGGTCTTAAGCCCGGCATTCTGCTCCGATACCGCCACTTAGCAACATTCGCCCTTTTATCAATGATATCGCCGCCCACTAAACTCACAATCACAGGAGGAATCCGCCATGAAGCACATGATAAGACTTACCAACCACACAGCAACGGATATTATGGATATCTTTCACATCGCAGATGAAATCCGGCAGGGAAAACATGCAGATATCCTGAAGGGAAAAAGTATTGTCATGTTTTTTCCCGAAACAAGCATCCGCACAAGAGTTACCTTTGAAAAAGGCATCTCCCTGCTGGGCGGCCAGCCCATCCTGTTCCCGCCTGAAGCCCTGGATAAAAAAGAGGCGCTGCAGGATGTATGCGGCTATCTCAGTCTTTGGGCCGACGCCCTTATCGTCCGGCACAAGGATATCCGCCTCCTTGAAAAACTGGCGCAGCATTCCGATATCCCCGTGATCAACGCCATGACCGACAGCAACCATCCCTGCGAGATTATCGCAGATATGTATGCCCTTTCCAAACGGAGAAAGGATTTCCTAAAAGACAGCTACCTGTTCTGCGGTGAAAACGGCAACATCGGCCTGGCATGGAAGGAAGCCTCACTTGTCATGGGCTTTGATTTATCGCAGTGCTGTCCAAAGGGCTGGGAAATGGAGCACATTACAGCCTTTGATACTATTACGGACGCCATCCGGGGAAAAGACATCATATGTACGGATTCCCTGCCCCCGGATGCTCCCGCGGCCTTCAAAAACTGCCAGGTAACCAGGGCAGTTATGGAAATGGCCAACAAAGGTGCCCTGCTCAATCCCTGTCCTCCCTTTTCCCGGGGCGGGGAAGTCTCCGCCGACGCCCTGGACTCCGAATACTTCGTGGGCTATGAATTTAAGAAACACCTGCTTGAGGTACAGCAGGCCATCCTCATTTACTGCCTCACAAGGTAATCCTCTCCCCATACCAAAACAGCCTGTACCTTACGGATTACGGCTGCCCTCCCGACAAAATAAGCTCTATCAGCCGGGAAGCCTCGCTTTTCGTCAGCGTTTCCGGATTCCAGTTGATTTTTATCTTTTTCTGTGCCGCCAGCCTCGCCAGGAATGCCACCTGCTTCGGACTGGCGGGGAACTCCGTCCTCCCCTTCCCGCTGCAGTTCAGGGGCGCCGGTTTAAAAACCTGAGGTTCTCTTTCTTCAAAATAATGAGCAAGCGTCTGATACAGCTTTGCCGTTGCCAAAGCATCATGATATGCCCTGTGTGCCGCCTTATTGTCTATCTCATAATGGGCGCACAGGGCCTCCAGGCTTTTCGATTCCATATTTTTATGGACGCGCCGGGCAATTTTCAGGGTATCAATCCCCTGCTTCTCAAAAGACAGCCCCAAAAGCTCCGCCTGGTTTTTCATAAAGCTGTAATCAAAAATTATATTATGCCCCACCAGCACTTCATTCCCACAGAAATCCAGAAACGCAGGAATCACCTCCTCCCGTCTGCGGGCATCGGCCACCATCTCATTGGTAATTCCGGTAATCTCCGTGATTCTTGCGGAAATAGGCTCGCTCGGCATTATGAATTCCATAAATCGTTCCTGAACCTTCCCATCCTGCACTTTCAGCGCGCCGATTTCAATAATTTCATTGGTCTCCGGGCTCAGACCTGTGGTTTCCAGGTCAAAAGCAATATATGATTTTAACATGTCCTCTGCCGTATTCCTTTCCTTTTCGGCACCGCAGCCGCTGCGGCCACAGGCCGGATAAGCTTTATCTTCGAAAATTTCCATCCGCATTCATTATAAAATATTTTTGTTAATTATTCTACCTCAAGCGGTTCTGGTACGGCTTATTTTTTCTCAAAAAGAGCTTTCACCATAGCTGCTGTATTTTTCCCTGCTTTTTGATACAATGAAAAGAAAACAGGAAAGCGGCTTTTGTCCGGCAAGGTGGAATTATGGTTGATATAGGCATGCCAACGCTCATCGAGTTACCCGAAATTGAAGACTGTGCCGCACTATGTTCTAAGCTTGGGCTTCAGTTTGTGGAGCTGAATATGAATCTCCCCCAATACCAGACCATCAGCTTAGATACTGACAGACTGGAAGCAGCTGCGAATAGATACGGTATTTATTTTACCATACATTTGGACGAAAACCTGAATGTCAGCGATTTCAACCCGTTTGTCGCTCAGGCCTATACCCGCACGGTATTGGAAACAATCCGTATTGCACGCAGGCTGAATATCCCAGTGCTTAATATGCATCTGTCCGAAGGCGTGTATTTTACGCTTCCCGACAGGAAAATATTTCTGTACGAGCAATACAGGGAGCAATATTTACAGAGCATCCGGCTTTTCCGGGAAACCTGCGAGAATAGTATCGGCCCGTCCAACCTTAAAATCTGCATTGAAAACAGCAGCGGCTACACGGATTTTCAGCTTCTGGCGCTGGATCTGCTGCTGGAAAGCACCGTATTCGCGCTGACCTTTGATATCGGACATGATTACTGCATCAATCATAAGGATGAGCCGATAATAATCAGCCGCAGAGACAGGCTGCACCATTTTCATTTCCACGACGCCACGGCGGGAAAAAATCACCTTCCCCTTGGCGCCGGGGAAATCGCCCTGCAGAAGTATCTGCATCTTGCCCTCCAATGCCGTGCCCGCCTGGTTCTGGAAACGAAAACCGTAGAGGGGATGGAAAGGTCGGTGGGATGGATGAAAGCGCATCTTATGGATGCTTAAAAAAGCTCTGCCGCTTTACAGCGGACAGAGCTTCCATATCTAATAATTGTATCCTGCAGGCTTTTGTCATTCTTTCACGGCACCAAGCATAATACCGTTTACAAAGTACTTCTGTAAAAAAGGATACACGACCAGCATGGGTATCATTGCAATGAAGATTTTTGCCGCATCCAGAGATTTGTTGGAAATTTTATCCATCTTCTCGATCTGATCCATAGACAGATTGGTCGTCTGTATGCTGACCACCATTTGCTTGATATAGGTCTGCAGCGGATAATGCCGTTCCCCGCTGGAAAGCACAAGCCCCTGGAAAAATTCATTCCAGTAGCCCACGCTGGTGAACAGAATCAATGTGGCAAGAACAGGAATCGCACAGGGAACCACGATCCGGAATAGTATTCTCCACTCCCCTGCACCGTCTACCTGTGCCGCTTCTATCAGCTCCTTCGGAATCCCCCTGTAAAAATTAATCAGCAGAATCAGATTGAAAACCGGCAGGCCGCCGCACAATACCAGTCCCCATATATTATCAATCAGTCCGTATTTTACCATGGTGATATACCAGGGAATGGTCCCTCCGTTAAAAAGCATACAGAAAATGACTATCCACATAATCACGTTCTTAGGCCTGTATTCTGAGGCCGGCTTAGATAACGGATAGGCAAAAATAATCAGTATCAGCATGGTTACAATTGTGCCTAGGACCGTTCTTTCCACGGATATCAGAAATGAACGGAAGAACTGCGTATCCCCCATAATCTGCTGGTAAGAAGCCAGTGAAAAGCCCACGGGATAAAAAGTAACCAACCCGGAGTTTGCAGCCGATTTACTGGAAACGGATAAACAGAAGGCATACCAGAGAGGATAAATACAGGAAACGGACAGCAGCGTCATAAGAATGACGTTAAATACATTAAATATTCTGCTTCCTATTGATTTACTTTGGATCATATGTATTCTCCTTTACAAATATAAATTGTATTCGCGGACCGACGGACTCAGAAAATTTTATAATCTGCAGCCTTGTATGCAATGATATAGGACACCACAATCAGGATAAAACTGATTGCGGATTTAAACAGGCCTGCTGCCGTAGCCAGTGAGAACTGCACATTCAATAATCCCATCCGGTAAACCCAGGTATCCAGAATATCTCCCGTGGAATAGACAAGTGGGCTGTACAGGTTAAATACCTGATCGAAACCTGCATTCAGGACATTCCCTAATCCCAGGACAGCTACCACGACGATCGTTGGCGCAATTCCCGGCAGCGTAATATGCCACACGGCCTTCAGCCTGCTGCAGCCGTCTATGGCTGCGGCTTCATACAGATCCTGGCTGACGCCTGTCAAAGCCGCCAGGTAAATAACCGCATTATATCCAAATTCCTTCCATACATCAGAAAAAATAACCAGCTGCCTGAAATATTTTTCTTCCGCAAACCAAATCTTAGGCTCCACGCCAAAAGTTGACACTATCGTATTAAAAGCCCCCCGGAAGCTGAACAGCTCCAGAAAAATACTCGCAAGGATAACCCATGAAAGGAAATGGGGCAGATAAACTACCGTCTGAACGATCTTCTTAAATTTCATTTTTCTTATTTCATTCAGAAGGAGCGCAAATACAAGAGGTACAATTACATTTAAAACCAGTTTTGATACGGCAATAATTATGGTATTCACAATAACACGTCTGCTGTCGCTCATCGAAAAAAGATATTGGAAATTTTCCAGGCCGATAAAATCAGACCGGAAAAAACCTTTTACCGGATCATAATTTTCAAAAGCCATTACAATGCCTATCATGGGAACAATATTAAATAAAATCAGCCAGAGCATTCCAACGCCCACCATGATATTATAATTCAGAAAGGTTGTGGATTTTCTTTTCCTGCCGGGCTTTTGCAGATGCATAAGAGCAGTTTTCATAAGATTCCTCCATGTAAATATTTATATTGCTTCTGATTGAAAGAAGGAAGGATTACAGCAGAGCTGCAATCCTTCTTAAAGCCTATTGAAGCTCGGCTACTTCCTGCAGAATCGTATCTCCGCCTTCCGCTTTCCACTTTTTAATGAATTCATCATAAGCGCTGATATCGGATTTTCCAGTGATTACCTTCATAACCATTTCCTTTTCCATAGACAGAAGATTGGACCACTTGCTCTCCATAGTTGGTGTCTGGCTGAAAACACAGCTGCGGGTCTTCTTGTCAACAGTCGTGGTGGCATAAGGCCTGTCACCGATAAGCAGGGAATACATTCTCTGGAAATCACCGAAGTTCTCCATGTTGAAGTCCTCAATAGAAAGCTGTTTTCCACTCTCATAGCCTGGAACAACATCCTTTACCACGGAAACATCGTTGGCCAGCAGCTTGTATGCACTGGAAATACCCTGATAATCCTCGGGAGAAGTTTTTCCATCCAGTACGTTAATCAATTCGTGATAGGTATATTCACACTCATCCGCCGGAGCCATCAGCGTTCTTACCGGCCAGAAATCCAAGGGCTGCTCAGATACATCAAACTTGCTCTCGTCTCTGAGCAATACATTAGCCATAATAATAACCGCTTTCGCCACATCCTCAGAAGCATTTTTATTGATTACACAATAGCCAGTGGTGGCAGAGCCTGCCTTTACATAATATTTATTATCATCCGTATAAATGGGATATGCCTGCCAGTTCGCCGTGGGATCATTTCTGTATGCATCCCCGATGCCGTAACCGGATACCCACCAGGCTCCAAAAAACATTCCGACCTTTCCGGAATTAATCAGTTCGATTGTAGAATCCCTTGTCCCCATTTCCTGATCGATATATCCCTTTTGATACCAGTCGGCCAGACGTTCCAGGGTTGCTCTCGTTGCCGCGCTATCCGTTCCATAAGTCACATTTCCGTTCTCATCCTTCAAAAAGATACCTGGATAACAATCATTAGCTGAAAATACGGCGTCGAAACCGCCTGTAGTAGTCGCTGTTTCCTGGAAAGTTGTATAACAGTTGGTATTTTTATCAGGACCGGCAATCGGTATTGTATCCTCGCCTGCAGGCTTCTTTTCCGCAAATACTTTTGCTATATTCTCTACATCATCCAATGTTTTCGGTGCTTCCAGTCCACATTCATTCAGCCAGTCCTGGCGAATATTGATAACCTGTATTCCTGCTGTCTCCACTTCAGTTGCTGGAATTGCATACTGCCGGCCATCCACGCTGGCTTCTTTGATTGCCTCTCCACCCGTAGATTCCATTACCTCCTTCACTTGAGGAGACTGTATCTGCTGGAACAGGTCGGTAATATCATACAGCTGACCACTTCTTGCCGCCTTCAACATATACTCCCTGGAAACTGTCATTGCATCAGGCAGCGTATTGCTGGCGATGCAAAGCGCCACCTTCTGTGTATAATCGTTGCCGCTGGCTGCAGTCCAATCCACTACTACCTTAATGTTGAAATTCTCCAGCAGATAATCCGTATACTGGTTATTCTCCACGCTCAGTCCTTCCGGCAGCGTATCTGTGGGACTGACGCCCTGCCCGATATGAACCTCCACAACCTCCGGGAATTTCTGAAATGCGGCTTCCTGTGAACCGGCTGTTTCTGTCGATACGGAACCTCCCTCAACCTCTGAAGCCGGAACATCTGCAGTTCCCGCATCTGTTGGCTTTGAACCGCAGCCCGCAAGCAATGAAAATGTCATTGCGCCGACAAGTAACATGGAAACAAGTTTTTTCTTTTTCATTGTAATCCTCCCTGTTTATGCGGAGAAAATACGACTTCTGTACGAGCAGAGGATTTTCTCCATTATTGTGTAAAATAAAGTTACTGTTGTTTTTCTGTCTCTATTTTATTATTTATTTTACCCATCCATAACCAGCAAACGCCCCCATTTTATAGAACAATTGCATAGACATATATGTCATTTGTAAATAATTTTCTAAAAAAACAGAACAAATATATAAAACAGAGACGTTTGTTCTTTCCACTGCGAACAAACGTCTCTGTAAGACTGTAACATAATACCCCTGTTTATTATTTCCCGGCAAAATACTGTACAATATACCCAATACATTATTTATCAGAAAGCGCCCTCTTATACTCAGAAAATGTAATGCCTTCCCTGAGCTGGAATACCTTTGCAAAATATTTTTCATCCCGGTAGCCTACCCGATAAGACACCTCAGAAAAGGACAGGCTGTAGTTTTCCCTGACCATTTTCTTTGCCAGCTCCACTCTCTCCTTCCGGATAAAACCATTCACGGAAAAACCGGTATATTTTTTAAAGCTGGTAGAGAAATAGCTGCGTGACATGCTTATGGAATCCGCCGCATCTTCGGTTTTTAATTCGTTTTCGGTCAGATGCTCCAGGATATAATCTGCAGCAACCAGTATAAGGCTCTCGATACGCTGATTATTTTCCTGACGGCGGATACTGTCAATCAGCTTCTCCCTCATTTGCGGCATCCACTCCATCTGACTGGCATGAAAATCAAAATCATCCTCAGAAAGATGCACCTCAAAGCTCTGGGAAACAGTACGCAGCATATGCAGTAAAAGTCGGTAACGCTCGATTTCATTCAGCTGTGCAGCCGCCGTCCTTTCCCTTAAGACCTCCATTTCTTCCCTGTTATAAATACAGTGTAATGCACTGATTTCATCACAAAATCCATCAATAAGCTCTTTTTTGCTTTCTCTGGGAGAGCTTTCCGCCGTCGCCCGGGAATCCATCTGTGAAGCAATCCGCCGGAAGATTTCCGCACAATCCTCCTGATCCAGCTGCAGCTTGGAGATATAGTCACAGACACCCAGCCGCAGCGCCTTTTGAATATAATCAAAGCTTTCATGCGAGCTCAGAACCACATATTTTATTTCCGGCCTTCTCAGCTTACATTCTCGTATAAAATCCAGCCCACACAGCACCGGCATCGCCAGATCCACAACGGCAAGATCCACTTCATTCTGTTCAATGAAATCCAGGGCAAGCGCTCCATTGGCCACATCCCCAACAACCGTAAAACCGCACTCCTCCCAGGGAACAATGGATATCAACCCTTTCCTGGCCAGTTTATCATCATCAACAATCAGCACTCGATACATGAGCATCACCCTTCGGTAAAATAATTTTAACCACAGTTCCTTTTCCGGCCGAGCTTTCAATCCGCAGCTTAGCCCGCTCCCCATACACTGCGTCCAATGTCATTTTCAGATACCGAAGCCCTATTCCTTTATTTTTCCGGCTTTCTTCCGGATTTTCCACCTCATTCTCCGGAGTCAGCACGAACCCTTTTCCATCATCAGTAAGCGTAATATGTATCTGATCCGCTTCCTGCCACACTTTTACCCACAGATGGCCGAACTCGTCCATATTATGGCAGACGGAATTTTCCGCAATTGGCTGAAGAATGAAGCGCGCGCATTCCTGATCCAGGTAATCTCCTTCCTCCACATCCATAATATAGTCAAAATCATAGGTTGTCTGCTGCAGCTCCAGATAATTTTCAAGAGCGCGCAGCTCAGTGCGCAGGGTCGTTACATAATCAATTTTTCCCAGCGAATAAGACAGGATATAGCCCAGCCGGTTCACATAGGATGAAATATCCTCTGCCTTTTCTGCAATTGCCATCCAGCGTACCGTATTCAGTGCATTCATTAGAAAATGGGGATTGATTTGGTATTTCAGTTTTTCCAGCTCCAGCAACGACTTTTCCTTCATCTGCTGCTGGTTTTTATCCATCAGTGACTTAATCTGCTGCTTCATCCGGTTAAACACTTCAAACAGATGATCAAATTCCTTCAGGTTAAAGTGGTATTCCGATATTTCAAAATTACCATCGCTGAAATATGCCATTTCATTTTCCAATGCTTTAAGAGGCCGGGATAGCAGCCAAATCTGTGAAAACGTAACAATGGCAAGAATTGCAAAAGAAATAAATACTGCAATAAAAATCCAGATCAGCCACTGATTGGTCTGATGGGAATATTCATTAAATGGAAGCAAAAGGACATAAGAAAAACCATATCTGCTGTTTTCCGCAACACCTATGTATTGATTCTGATTAATCATTCCTTCATCATCTACCGCAACGGATGTTCCTACAGGAAAATTATCCGAACTGCTGTAGATTACCCGGTTCTCAGAATCCAGCTGAAGAAAAGCATACGCTGTTTTCTCCAGCTCCGATTTATTCCGCAGCGAAGAAAGCACATCCGTCTTCGCCTCCAGATAAATGACAGCCTCCAAACCGTTACTGAACACGATGGGCCGCATTACTGAAACCACATCCTTATTCAGAATATTATTATACGTTTCATGTACCGGCTGGAATACTATCTCATCCGTCTTAATGAGAACCGGCAGGCCCTCTGGTTCGAAATGTTCGGACACCGGAAAACTGGAAAAAATAATTTCATTAGAACCGTTATCCTGTTCCTTCTCAGAAAAATAGACTGAAAGCAGGATATTTTCGGTTCCAAAGGTTGCAATGTTCAGGCTGTTTGCAAATAAACTATAATCATTAATTCTGTCATACTGTATGCTTCCCGAAAGAAAGGAATCATACTTTTCTCCAATCAGTCCTGTAGGAGTCATGTTTTGTGAAACCTGCAATATCTCATTATATTCGGAATCAACACGGCTGATAATATCCTGAAGCGCCGCGGTGAGTGAATTTTCCACACGGGAACGCTGGGCGATCGTCCAGGAAAAACGGATTACGATAAAAATAAGAATAAGGCACAGAAGAATGCTTACTATAAGGATTTGTAAAAATCTAACCTTTAAGGAGTTTCCAGATAAAAATTTCCCCCTTTTGATGGGCTCCTTAAAAGAACTCCCCTTTAAGAAGTTTTCCTTCAAGAAGCTCCTGAATCGGGGTTCACTGCTGTTCCTGATTTTATGAAATGTCTGTTTCCCCTCATTGCGCTGCAATATATCCCCCTCCATCCCCTCTGTTTACGACACAGACCTTTTCTTTCTCACCATATTGAGGTATGCCTGCTGCCGGATACACCGATATATCTCATATGACGACTGACAGCGGATTAACTGTTTTTCAGTGTTTTATTTTTTCATTTCTCCTAATTTTCAGAACAATTCTTTTATAACTTTTTATGGGAATTTTTTATATTTCTTTATAAATTCTATAAAAGTATAGAACATTTTCAGAGGGAAATCAATCCCTGCTGCAGCCTTGCTGCTACAGTCTTATTCTATCTATGTTCAGGATAAACGCATAAATTTCACCACAATATATTAATGGTGCAAATATACAAAACAAATAATATAAAATATTACATTTTCATCTTATCGCAAAGTAATACAGCATTTACATATTTCCCTAACAATTAACAGTTAATATATAAATGCTGTATCGCATAAAAACAAGAATTCATTAAGAAGCATCTTCAGTATTAATTGTATACTATAGAATCAGTAATATTGTATAATGTATACTCCTCATCATTTATAATTGCATAATGAGTACAATATACTCGATAGGTTTTTCCAACTTCAGCTTTCAAGTATACTACCGATCCCATATAATAATCAGAATCATATGTATAATGATCTCTTATTGTAATATCCTTCCAACCTAATGTTGTTTTTTCTTGAAGCACAATATCTTTACAACCGATTTCTGTTGCTTCTGTAGTTGCTCGAGTAGTAAATGTAACTCCTACACCATTCTTATTAATCCCAATGCCCAAATCACAAGAGGCTAAGGATTCTTCTGCAAAAACGGTAGTTTCATTTTCTGAAGATGCCTTAATATCGATTTGTTCAACAGGAATATCAATAAAATCAGTGCTACTATCTGAAGCCTCCAAATTAGTTGGTTTTGCTAATACTACTCCGACCAAAACTAATGAAATAAATACTCTTAATCTTTTTTTCATCTTTTCTCCTTACTTTCGAAAAACTTCCTCCTAATGAATTCTTCTTATAATTATTCTACCAATCTATAGAAAAGTTACAAAAAGCAGCTATCTCCCTTTTAAAGGATAATAGCTGCCTTTTGTAATGATTATAATTTAAAATTATTAATGATTCGTTTTAATTCTGTTATATCTACATTAGTATTTACAATATAAATCTCCTGACCATCTAAAAAATAAGCCTCTAATTGTTCGTTCTTTTTATAATACTGAACCTTACCATCATTTGATTCATCAACTTTTTCCCATTCACTGTCAAAGGACAATATGTTCTCAGAATAATCTCTTTCATATATATCGATTTCTATTCGTATATAAAGTTCTTGATAATTATATCTCGCTATTATAGCTTTTTTAGACTCCATACTATCTATACATATATTTTCCATTTTAAAGTTTTCTGGCATATACTGTGGCTTTAATAGTTGCTTACCAACTATACTCTCTATTTCATTCCATCCACTATAATATACAGCAGATCCACTCGCATCATCAATCCCATCCACATTCCCAGTAACCGTAACCTTCGTCCGCCCAACCTCGTCCCTAACCACCTCAAAGAACGATTTCTTCTTCAAAGCATAACTCCCGAAATTCACCGACAACATCAAAACCAGGCAGGCCGCCGCACCGGTAGCGATCCGAACCAGCCTCCTCCTCCACTTCACTCCGTTCTTCTTACCATTTTCCCTGGATTCCATAACATCGCCATTATCCGGCTCACTGTCAGCTCCAGGCTCCACATCCAACACAATACTGTCCGTCCCGCCAAAACGAACCGCAGCTTCCTCCTCACCGCCGCCCGCAGCTTCTGCATTTACATCTGCATCTGCGGCCGCCGCCATACCCATGCCGCTACCGGACGCCGCCTCTTCGGCTTCCGCGTCCGCCTCCGCAAACTCCTCCTCCAGCCCATACCGGCTCTTAAACCTCTCAAACGCCGCCTCCGGATCCGAGGGAAACTTCGGATCATCCTCCTTCGGATCAAGCACATCAAGAAGCCTTACGATAGCGTCCACCTCTTTATCGTCAAATTCCTCCTCGCTGGCCTCATAGGTGTACCAGTACAGCTTTTCATACAGTTCCTCAATTAACTTTTCATCACGTTTCCCTTTTCCCTGTGTCATAACTTGTCTCCTATGGAAGTAATCAGCTGAAATGTAAGATTGCAGACACTGAATAAAAACGGCAGAAGCATACTGCCGCGTATTTTCTGCTTCATTCTCAAAATCCTGACCTTAAAACAGTTCTCGGTAATCCCCAGCTTCTTCGCCATTTCCTGCGATGTATACCCATATTCATAATAGCACCGGAGAAGCTCCAGCTCTTCCTCCGACAGGATCTCACCGACAGTGGAATAGGCCTCCACCATCTTGAAATCATCCACCCTGCTCCCGTTTCCCAACGTAGCATTATCCAGAAGGAAATCAAAATCAAGACTGTACTTTCTCTGTTTTTCCTCCCACTTCATCACCTTGTTTTTGGCGGTGATGCGGAGCCAACCGTGGATATTCGGATGATTCACCAGTTCCTTCCGCTTTCTGTAGAATTCATAGAAGGTCTCCTGCGCAACATCCTCAACCGCGTTGCTGTCGGTGAGCATTCGGCGGACATACCTTACTATCTCATCGAACTCTTCATTATACAGTTCTTCGAAAAACTTTTTGCTATCCTCCATTGGCCCTCTATCCTCTTTCGTCATATTACCTTCTTTCAGGTCAAATGGTCTTCTTTCCTGAAGCGCCATACATATGGCCATCCCCCCGCCCCTGCCTGTCCCGTTTTTCCTGGAAGACACAGAACACCCTGTCCGCAGCCGCATGTAAGTGCCTGCACTATTTATACAATTTTGTCAGATTTTCAAGAATCTGCTCCAGGACCTGTGTCTTATCCTTGGGACAATCCTTGAAAATCTCTACCACTGTTTTATCAGAAGTCAGTTCTCCTGTTAAAAGATACGTAGGATCCAGTCCCATTCTTTCATAAACCAGCAAAATTTTTTCTATGGAAAGCCTTTTATTTCCACGTTCAATCTCTCCATAAAAAGTCGTGGACATTTCCAGAAGCTCCGCTGTATCTTCCTGCGTCATCTTCAGTTTCTTTCTCTGCCTGCGCAGACGTTCTCCGATTTCAACCAATACAAGTGTTGCCGCCATTCCGATTCTCCATTTCCAGTTTTTTCCTAAGGTACGTTATTATGATACTGTGATTAAGAATGGCTTTTTAGCAACTATATATTTGTATTTGTCATGAAAAAACTACTATAAATTATGATTTCTCCTTTAATTGTATTAAAAAAAGAGAAGGGAGCGTTATCCTCTCCCTTCCCGAAAAACTCTGCCGCAGTCCGGATTGTCAGAAGTTCTTTAAATCCTCTATCAGCTCATCTACGTTTTCTTCCAGAGTAGCCCAACTGGTACAGAATCTTACCGCGCTGTGAGTTTCATCCACACGCTCCTGATAGCAATATCCATATTTTTCTCCCAGCTTTTCCAGAACCGCATCCGGAATTATGGGGAAAATCTGATTTGTCCTGTTCTCCACCAGCATAGGATAGCCTTTTTCCAGAAACGCGCTGCGCAGCTTTTCGGCCAGGCGAATCGCATTCTTTGAAATTTCCATATAAAGATTATCCTCAAACAGCGTCTCAAACTGGATTCCCAGCAGACGGCCCTTTGCCAGCATTCCACCCTTCTGTTTGATAAAATAGCGGAAATCCTTTTTCAGTTCTTCATTGGCTATCACCACCGCTTCCCCGAACAGGGCGCCCACCTTGGTGCCTCCAATGTAAAAAACATCACAATGCTGCGAAAGGAAAGGAAGATCCAGCTCATTGTCCGGCGCCGCCAGACCGTAGCCCAGCCTTGCCCCGTCCATAAACAGATACAGTCCGTATTTTCTGCAGACGCTGCTTAAATCCTCAATTTCCTTCCTGCTATAAAGTGTCCCGTATTCCGTAGGATTGGATATGTAAACCATTTTCGGCTGCACCGTATGCTCAAAGGAATCATCATTGATATGGGCAAGATACAGCTGCTCCACCTGGCCGGCATCCAGCTTGCCGTCCTTGTGCGGGACAGAAAGCACCTTATGTCCCAGTGATTCCACCGCCCCGGTTTCATGTACATTGATATGTCCGCTCTGTGCGGAAACCACCCCCTGATGGGAGCGAAGAGCCGCATCTATAACCGTCATATTCGCCTGTGTGCCGCCTACCAGGAAATGTACCGCCAGAGTATCGTCACCGCAGGCCTTTCTGATCAGCTCCGCCGCATGCCGGCAATGGGCATCCTCACCGTAGCCGGGAGTCTGCTCCATATTGGTTTCCAGCATTTTTTCCATCACCTTCGGATGAGCGCCTTCATTGTAATCGCATTGAAATAAAATCATTTGTATTGTAACTCCTTAATTGTCTTTTTTCTTCAGGACTGCCAGCACATAATCCCATACCCGTTTGGTGGAAGAAATGCTCAGCCGTTCCTCAGGCGTATGGATATCCTTCATATCCGGGCCGATGGATACACAATCCAGGCCAGGCAGCTTGCCCGCCAGGATGCCGCATTCCAGGCCGGCATGAATGGCTTCGATTCTGGGCTTTTTCCCATACATCTCTTCATAGATTTCCACCATTTTATCACGAAGGGCGGAATCCTGACGGTATTCCCATGCCGGATAATCCCCGGAAATCTCATAGGTGCCGCCCTGGGATTCCAGAAGCAGGCATACCTTGTCTATAATCATCTGTTTTTCGCTCATGACAGAGCTGCGGACGGAATAATCCAGTTCCAGAACGCCATCCGCCATTTTCAGGATGCCCAGATTCAGCGAGGTCTGTACCAGCCCTTTAATATCCGCGCTCATGGCCTGGATTCCATTGGGCATCATGAAAAGGAGCATTTCTGCTTTTTCAGTGCTTTCCTTTGTAAAAGCCTCCCATTCGCCCTGTTCTTTTCCTGCCACAGTAATTGAAATACCGGGATCCGTAACGGAAAATTCCCTGCGCAGAATCTCTTCAAAGGACTTCAGGCTTTCCTCCAGTGCCGCACACTCCTCCTCACGGGCAAAAATCTGTGCATGGGAAGAGGAAGGGATCGCATTGTCCGCACTGCCGCCGGTCATGTCCATAAAACGGAAATCTCCGTTTTTTCTGCAAAAATGGATCAGCCTTCCCAGCATGGCATTGGCATTAGCCCTTCCTTTGTCAATCTCCGCACCGGAATGGCCTCCCAGCAGGCCTTCCACGCCTACCTGGTACCGATAGCCCTGCAGCTTCTGTGTCTCCACTTTAACCCTGCCGTGGACCCTTGCGCCGCCTGCACAGCTGGTAAGCAGTACGCCTTCTTCTTCGTTGTCCAGGTTCAGCATCCTGCGGCCCCTGCACATGGAAAGATCAATTCCATTCGCCCCTTCCATGCCGGTTTCCTCGTCCACGGTTATGATAACCTCCAGACGGGGATGCTCGCAGCTGTCGGAATCCAGAATGGCCAGCGCATAAGCCACCGCGATTCCGTCGTCGCCTCCCAGCGTGGTATCCCGCGCCAGAAGATAATCTCCATCCACCTCCAGATCCAGCCCTTCCTTTGTCATATCCCTGGTACAGCCGGGCTTTTTCACCGCAACCATATCCATATGCCCCTGGAGAAGGATCGGCTCCTGCGATTCATAGCCTGCCGAAGCTTCCTTAATGATGACCACATTTTTCAGCTCATCCTGTACATACTCAAGATTCCTTGCCTTCGCAAAATCCACAAGATAATCGCTTATTTGCTCCACATTTCCCGAACCGTGAGGTATCTGACAGATTTCCTCAAAAAAATGAAAGACTTCCTTTGGCTCAAGCTGACTAATTTTGCCCATACTCTCTTTACTCCTTTTATATGTTTCCTTGTGTAATACCTCAAACCTATAAAGCGGCCTGATAGAAGTCTATCAAACCGCTTAACAACTCCCCGAGTAGGGCTCGAACCTACAACAACTCGGTTAACAGCCGAGTGCTCTACCATTGAGCTATCGAGGACTATGAAATTAATCAGTGATTTCTCTCACTAGATATGATTATAGTTTCCAGTATTCCCCTTGTCAATAGAAGATATTCACTTTTTCCCGGTTTTCTTTGAAATCATTTGCAGCCCTCACCCCATCAGGGCTTCGGCCACCGCATCCCTGCTTCCCGGCCTCTTTTTCCTCCGTCCCGTACGGACAGGCTCTACATAGTTTCGCCGCGTCCATCCTCCCGCCAAACCCGTTCCCTGTTGCTCTCACGGATACGCTCCTGAAAGGTCAGGCAGGGCTCTCTCCGTTTTCCCTGCTCTGTAAATTTTGCGGAAAAGGCGATGAAAATCATATAAATATAGGGCATTCCCAGATTGGTTTCCAGCAGGGAATTCACCACAAGCGTAGCCAGCTTTGCCTCCAGCGTCTCAAATCCCGCGCTGCGTACGCCACCGATTAAAAGCCCCGCTTCCCAACCGAACTGTGCCAGGATTCCGATGCCCAGCAACCAGAGGACAGGCGCTTTTAACGCAGCTTCCTTTCTTGTAATGTTCCATATGACAAGCCCCAGATAGCCCACGATGAGAATGGCAGCCATATAGCCGTGGTAGGCTCCCGTTGTCCGCTGGATGATCACCGGCTGCTGCGCCCCGCCGAACGCCGTGGAAATCAAAGGGCAGCAGATCCACCAGCCTATCAGCAGCACGGACCATTCCAGCAGATTTTTATCCTTGGAAAGCCACAGCCATATCCATGTAAAATTGGTAAAACCAAAGCTCATTGACATCCACAGCAGAACCCAGAAAAGGCTGTAGCCGTTTTCAATGGAACGCGCATGGCACAGCAGGTGGAAAATCCCATAATCCACCGCCATATAAACCAGTCCGAAAATCAGCCCCACCACTACCGTCGTAAACTTCTTTTTATAAAGCAAAAGCCCCATGAAAATCAACAGGAAAATAATATCCAGCCAGATATAAAGAGGATCGAACTGCCGCCTCGCTATAATTTCTCCCATGCCGTATCCCTCCGTTTTTGTTATCATACCTGCCATTATACCATAGCCTGACGGAATAGGTTACCTGATATTATATGATGCTTCTTTTTTCAAAGAACAATGCGTGAGCAGCCATGGCTGTAATTAACAGAGCGGCGGCATGATTTTTTCATACCGCCGCCGTTTCCCTTCAACAATTCTTTTTTCACACTTTTACAAATACGGAGGCCGGCTGTTTACAGCGTGGGCAGGTAAAGCCTTCCGGCAAAGGCCCTTCGTGAATATATCCGCATACAGTACAACGCCATTTTTCTATTTTTTCTTCCTTTTCCTCCTGTTTCTCCCTGTCGTTATCAGGCAGCAGTTCAAGCAGCCTTTCGGCAGCTTCCTTCGGGAACTCCTCCCCAGGAGGGTTATTAAGAAGCGACTGCAGCAGGCTGTGGGTATTGCCGCTCTGTGGCAGCATATAGCCGGCTTCCCGCAAAATATCCTCGGCCATGAGCCGGTTCGATTTTGCTATGGCTTCCGCCAGCTGTTTTAATACCGGTGAGTCCCCATTTTCCGCAAGCTGCCGGGCAATCCTCTCCTGGACGGTCTTGCTTTTCAACAGCGCATACAGGGCATCAGCCACATTTTTTTCCTTGGGCTGCTGGGGCGGGTATTCCGTGGGAACCATGGAAATCGCGCCGGACGGGCAGCTTTGTGCACAGACGCCGCACCCGATACATTTATTCACATCAATAATACTGTTCTCCGTATCCGCAGCCCCAGTGGGACACACATACAGACACAGACAGTCCTTCGTACATAAACGGATGTTTCTTACCGCGATCTTCTTCATCCTGCCTGCCCCCTTTCCACCTTTGTCATTTTCCAGCCTGGCACCTTACATACGGGACAAAGCGCAGGAGGCGTATCGCCTATGTAAATAAAACCACAGATATCACAAACATAAATATTTGTGTGCTCCAGCAGCGCATCCCCTTCCTTTTCATACCTCTGTAAAATGGAATTTACGATCCTGCTGACCTTTTCTCCCCAGACCAGGGCACGCAGCGCGCCTCTGTCCGGTTTTACTCCCGCTGCTTCGTTCGCGGCAGGATACCCCGATTTCAAATCCACATGCAGCATGGAAAGCAGTCTGCTTATATCCGCCTCCGGTTCTTCCGGAGTGATATTTTTAAAATAATCGGCCAGCTGCATAAACAAGGCTGTTTCTTCTGATAAATATTGCTTCTCGCTGCCGCGGGCCAGATTGGAACAAAGAGCGGAAAGCTCTCCTGCTGTCAGCTCCCGAAGCTCTTCCCTTTCTTCCCCGTCATTCCCCATCTTCTCCGCATTCCCGGACAAAATCGGGACTTTATACGCCTCCCCTGCAGCTGTTTGAGCCGTTTCCTTCTTTTCTGGTTCAGGCTTATTCACAGCGGCCGCCTGTTCCCTGAATTCTGACTTTCCGGCGCCGCACACAGGGCAGACCCAGCCCTCCGGCACTGCCTCCCACGTAGTGCCAGGTGCGATTCCTCCGGCAGGATAGCCCGCCGCTTCGTCGTAAATGTAACCACAGACCGTACATACATACTTTTTCACGCCTTTACCTCCTTCTTTTTATCACCTATGCTTGTCCTTCTCGTCATAATAATAATATATCAGCTTCCGGCTTATTATTCTGTGACCAAGTTACAGTAATGATAATAATTACTATTTTATTTATAAAAATAAAATACCTTTCTGCAATTGGCCCCTGTTCCTTTTGAAAAGCATTTATCATTATTGGCCGTGTTTCTAATCTTACCAGCACTTTTTGGGCTTTCTTAACCAAAATACACGCCTTTCAACCTTTTAAAGTCAAAAAGCGTGTATTTCATTTAAGCTTCATATATCCCGTCACCGATAGCTTTCATACAGATCCTTCATATGCTCATCCATCACTTTTCCGGCTTCTTCCGCATTCCCCGCTTCGAAAGCTGCCAGAATCTTCTCATGATAAAACAGCCCGGCCTGGTTTCCCCTCTTCTGGACGATTTGGTCAAACGCACTTTTCATCACCTCATTTAAAATGCCATAAATGCGTATGATTACGGAATTCCCTGCCAGCTGGGCTATTTTCAGATGGAATTCGTAATCCAGCCGGGCAAACTCGGGAAGATAATCCCTGGCCTGGCGCATTCTCCGGAAAATATCCGCCAGCTCCGCTTTCCCTGCATCGTCCGCCCGTCTGCATGCCTCTTTACAGACCGGCCCTTCGATCATGCTGCGAAGCTGCAGTATTTCCTCCAGCCCCTTATCATTGATATAGGCCGCTGAAACCAGAGGGCTCAGCATGGCGGCCGCATCCGGGCTGCGCACGAAGGATCCCTCTCCGAACCGGGTCTCTAAAAGCTCCAGCGCAGACAGCTTCTGCAGGGCATTGCGCACCGTCACGCGGCTGACCCCGAACTGCTGGGCCAGTTCATTTTCCGAGGGGATTTTTTCCCCCGGCTTCCATTCTCCTTCCAGAATCAGCTCCTTCATCTGGCCAAAAACCTGATCGCTTATGCTTTCCCTGCTGATTTTATAAATTGCCATAGCAGTCCCTTTCCTTACAGCAGCCCGGCTTTTTTAAGAATCCCGCGTATTTTTTCCGAATCCCCCTGATCCGCTTCCGGGAAAGGCAGGGAAGAGGCGGCGCTGCCGATGATTCCTTTGATTGCCATCGCTTCTTTAATATAGGGAATAAAAGGCGTCCCCACCTGGTAAATTTCCATAAGCAGATCAATTTTCTGCTGAATCGCTGCAGCCTCAGCCAGATCCTCCCTGGCAAAAGCCTCCGTCCATGCGTGGCACAGTCCGGGAACCAGATTGGACAGCCCTGCAATGCAGCCATCGCCTCCTGCCAGCACATTATGGGCAAAATTGTCGTCAAACCCGGAATAAACTTCAAACGCGGGGAACTCCCCCTTCACCAGCTTTATCAGCTCTCTCGTATGATCCATTCCAGCCTGGGTGTCCTTATAGCCCACAATATTCCTGTACTTTCTCACCAGCCGCAGCGTGATTTCCGGCGTCAGGTCATAGCCGGTGCGATCCGGAAAATTATACAGGTAGATGGACTGCTCCGGAAGCGCCTCCGCAATCCTGGCATAATACGTTTCCAGCCCTTCGGGGCTCAGCGGGAAATAATAAGGCGGCAGGAGAATGATTGCATCCGCGCCTTCTTCCCCGGCAAAACGGGACAGCGCAAGCAGTTCCTCAAAAACCATGCTTGTCGTCCCCACAATCAGCTGCGTTCTGTGCGCTATTTTGTCAACTGCAAACCGTATCAGATCCTTTTTCTGTTCCATAGTCAGCGCAAAAAATTCCCCGATGCTGCCCAGAAGCAGAATTCCGTCCACGCCTCCTTCGATCAAATGTTCATAAACCTTTCCGCAGCCCTCAAAATCGATGGTTCCATCCTTCCCCATAACTGTGACTGCCGGTGTGATATAACGTGCTTTCATCTTTACCTCCTTTATATCGCAGTTCTGCCTGCGATTTTCATTAATCCGTTGTTTGTAGAAAACCTCCGGGCTTCTCCTGTCTTTAAACAAGGCGCACAATCAGTTTCAGTAACCCGCGCCCTTCATTGCCGAGGCCGCAGCCTGGGTATATCTTTTCAGTACGCCCTTATAGCTTTTCTTTTTCAGCGGCCGGCTGTTCCTTCTTTCGCCCAGGATTGCCTGGACGGCGTCCGCCTCCATACGTTCTCCCGCGATCCCCACAATATCTATCGTCTTTTTCTCAATATCATAGGCCAGAAGATCCCCTGTTTCTATGTAGGCAATCGGCCCGCCGCAGGCCGCCTCGGGAGAGACATGGCCGATGGCCGCGCCTCTTGTGGCTCCGGAAAAACGGCCGTCCGTTATCAGGGAAACCCTGCCGTTCAGCCTGTGGTCACAGCAGATTGCCTCCGTGGTCATCAGCATTTCCGGCATGCCGCTGCCCCGCGGGCCTTCGTAGCGGATAACCAGGATCTCTCCCGGATTGATTTTTCCTTCCACCACTGCGTCGTGGGCATCCTCTTCACAGTCGAAAACCACGGCCTTTCCAACATGGGAGCGCATGCTTTTTTCACAGGCGGAATATTTGACTACCGCGCCCTCCGGCGCCAGGCTGCCCTTCAGCACAGCGATGGAGCCTGACTCCTCCGCCTGCTCTAAAGGAAATATTACCTCCTCTGTATCAAGCCCGTAGTTATGCAGATAGCCTTCCCCTCTTTCCAGGAAATGCTCTTTTTGTATTTCCTCCAGATTTTCCCCCAGCGTCCTTCCGGTTACGGTCAGTACATCCAAATCCAGGTATTTTTCCAGAAGCAGCTGGACTCTTGGGATTCCTCCGGCAAACCAGAAGGCTTCGGTAAGGTGCCGGCCGCTGGGATTGATATTGCCTATGTGGGGAATCGTCCGGTTTATCTCATTAAACAGCTCGGGATCCAGTTCGATTCCCAGTTCCCCTGCGATGGCCGGCAAATGAAGCAGCGCATTGGTGGAGCCGCCTATGGCACTGTGGATGACAATGGCGTTGCGGAATGCCGCGGGCGTCAGTATTTTATCCGGCCGGATATCTTTTTCCACAAGCTCCATGATTTTCCGCCCCGCCCTCCTTGCCATGGAAAGGATATCCCGCATGGTGGCCGGTGCCAGTGCGCTGCCGGGCAGCGCAAGCCCCAGCGCCTCCGCCATGCACTGCATGGTGCTCGCCGTCCCCATGAAGGTACATGCGCCGGCGGAAGGACAGCCTGTCAGCTTATAATCACGGATTTCATCCGGCGTAATCTCATTTTTCCTCTTCTGTCTCAAAGAAATATCGCCCGCCACAAGAGAGGTGGTCTGGTTCGGCCCGGGGCGCATGCTGCCGCCCGGAATAAAAATGGCGGGAATATTGACTCTGGCCGCCGCCTTCAGATGCGCCGGTATGGATTTGTCACAGGAAGAGGAAAGCAGCATCCCGTCCCAGGGCACAAACCCGGCATGCATCTCGATCATATCTGCGATCACTTCCCTTGACGCCAGCACCAGATTCATCCCGTCGTGTCCCTGCGCACAGCCGTCGCAAATATCCGTCACATGGAACTGCGCCGGATGCCCGCCCTTCTCATATACCCCATACACCGCCTGTGTGCTCAGGCCTGCCAGATGTACGCTCCCGGGATGGCTGTCCCCATAAGCGTCCTCCACCAGAATCTGCGGTTTTCCGATGTCCTCCTCATCCCAGCCGCTACCCAGCTGCAGCGCGTCAAACTGCGCCCAGCCAAAACGTTCCTTTTCACTGCGTATTGCCATAGTAACCCCCTTTTTATCCTTGTATTCCGTACGTCTTGTATACCTGTATTACAGGTAACTTCAGATTAAGCCTGCCGGCGGAAAAAGTCAAGTACCATTATGCCCTGTATTCCTATTGACAATTCCCTCTGCAAAGTATATAGTGTGTATTAAGCTAATACACACTGATATTTCAGAAAGGTTCTCACGATGAAAATATTGATTTCCAACAGCTCCGACCTGCCGCTCTACCAGCAGATTAAGGATCAGCTGAAGGACGCCATCCTGCAGGGAGATCTGAAGGACGGGGACAGCATGCCCTCCATACGCCGCTTTGCCAATGACCTGGGAGTCAGCGTCCTCACGATCCGCCGCGTTTACGATGAACTGGAGCAGGAAGGCTTCCTTGTGCAGCAGGTAGGAGTCGGCACCTTTGTTTCCGCCGCCAATGCGGAGCTGCTCCGGGATGCCAGACGCCGTGTGGTGGAGCAGAAAATGCAGGACGCCCTTGAATCCGCACGCGGGCTACACATCCCCCGGGATGAGCTGCACGCCATGCTCGATATTCTTTATGATGATTTTAAAAACACCTGACAAACCATATTTTCCATCTCCGGCCGGCCCTGCCGGACGGCGCTTTACGTCCCTCCATCGCTTTACGTCCCTCCATCCTGTGAAAGGAGCTGTCTGCCATGAAAAATATCATAGAAGTTAATAATCTCACCAAGAAATATCCGTGCTTCACCCTGTCCCAGGCAAGCTTTACCGTACCCGAGGGCTGTATCACCGGTTTTGTGGGCGCCAACGGCGCAGGAAAAACCACAACGCTGCGTGCCATCCTCGGCCTTCTGCAGCCTGACGGCGGAGAAATCCGTCTTTTCGGCAAGCAGTGTCCCCTCCATCCCGGCACAGCTTCCGATTTCCAAAGGAACCTGCTTGCCGACCGCATCGGCGTGGTGCTCGGCGCCGGCGCTTTTTATGAAAACCTCACCATCCGGCAGATGAAGCAGGCAATAGCCCCCGCCTACAGCAGCTGGCAGGAGGACGAATTCCGGAAGCTGTCAAAGCGCTTCGGCCTGGAGCCCTCCAGTAAAATCAAAACCCTGTCCTCCGGCACCAAAATGAAGCTGGCGCTTGCGCTGGCCCTCTCCCACAATGCGGAGCTCCTAATCATGGATGAACCCACAGGCGGCCTGGATCCGTTTGTCCGTGACACCTTTCTTACCCTTCTGAGGGAGTTTATGGAAAAAGGCGGCCGCGGCGTGCTTTTTTCCACACATATCACCTCCGATTTGGATAAATGCGCAGACAATATTATTTTTATCGATCATGGAAAAATTCTGCTGGAGGAGGATAAGGACGCGCTTCTGGACAGCTGGCGCCTGGTCAAAGGTGACCGTGCCTCACTTACACCGGAAAAGGAAACCTTTCTGCGCTGTCTGCGGATTACCGATTTCGGCTTCACAGCAGTCACCGATCAGCCGGAGAAAGCAAGACAGCTTTTTCCGGAAGCACTGTTTGACCGTGCTTGCGTGGATGACATCATGATTGCCCTGTGCGAAGGCCGGCCGGATTCTTTTGAAAACCGGCGCGTCCTGTCACAGGAAATTACGGAAAGGGGGCTGTGAATTAGATGAAAGCACATATATCTCTGATAAAAAAAGACCTGTTCCTCATGGGTAACTATCTTTGCTTTATCCCTGTTTTTACACTGGTGCTCCCCTTTTTCTATTATTGGCGGCTGCCGGATTTTTCCCTGCAGAAGGGAACCGGCCTGCTCATTTTAATTGTGGCTTCCGTTTACAGCGAATTCCTCGCTTATGAACAGATTTTCCTGAAGGATGCGGAGTTTCCAAAGGCGCTCTCACTTCTGTGTGCCTCACCCTACCGCAGGAGGGATATTGTACTGTGCCGGTATCTTCTGTTCTGCCTGGTTTTCATTGCAACCGCGGTTATTTACACCATACCCGCCATGCTGCTGCCCTCCTCCTTCCTCCCCACAATGCCGGAATATGCCGTCGCTTTTTTCCTGAATACACTGTTGTTCTGCATACTTACGCCTCTCCAGTATCAGTTCGGCTTTGAGAATTCCAAGTTTGTCCTGGTAATCATTATCATGGCCTCCTGCTTTCTTCTGCCCGTACTTTTGAAAAAGAACGCGCTCCAGCCGGCTTGGCTGCTTACCCTGCCCTCCGTCCCTCTGTTCCTGGCGCTGCTTTTTCTGTGTGCAGTCCTGCTGTCGGTGTCTGCCACCGTGACAATATGGATTTTCGGCAGAAAAGAACTTATGTGAAAGGAAGTATACCAATGAGATACCCGTTCAACCAGCTTTGCTATATTGCAGGCATCCTGATGTTTTTTATGACACTGACGGAAATCCTCCGCCTGACAGTGGTTCTGCCCCGTTCCCGCCGCACTGCCGCCGTGGTGACCAAAGTACGTCCCGCCAAACCGGAGGATTTATCCCGGCGGAAGGCTGCGGGCCCTGGAAAAAAGAAGGCCTTACCTCTCATGGCATTTGTCACCTATTCCGTGGAAGGCCGGAATTATTTTTCCAGAAATGAAATTCCGGTCCCTGCCGGAACCCAGGTGGGAGATCAGGTGAAAATCCGCTATGCCGTCCATTTTCCTGACATGATAGTGGAACGTTCCTTTTCCAGGCTCCTGCTTTTTGCCGTCTTTTCCCTGCTTTTTTTCCTGCTTGGTTTTCTGGTGTAGATGAGATGGACAAAAAACAGAGGCTCCTTCCAGCTAAAATGAACGCTGATAAAGCTGAAAAAGGTTACTGTTCACTCCGTGACCAGTAACCTTTTTCATTCCATATTTTCTTATCCGGCAATACTTTTTCAGGTTCCGCCGTTTTCAGCGGACACTTCTGCGCATCCCGGCTTTTGCATCACAGGATACTTATTTGGTCAATGCAACCATAATATCGTTGGAACGGTTAACGAACTTGGTCATAGCCTCCGCATCCAGCGGTCCCTGCTGCAGCTTGGCAAGATCGTAAAGCTGTTCACAAATCAGTGCTTCATTCTTATTGTCCTTGTCGTCCTTATGCGCAATCACATACTCAACAAGGGGATGGCTTACGTTGAGCACCAGGGTTTCGCCCTCGCCGCCGAACATTCCCATATCCATGCCGTTCATGGCATACATTTTCATCATATCCTGCATTCTTCTGCTCTCTTCAGAAATGGTGAGGACGGAAGAAACCTTTTTATTTTTCAGCTTCTCAACCTTTACGGTCAGCTTGTCATTCTTAAGCGCCTTGCGGACCAGCTTCTGAAGCTCCTCGGACTGGGCATTCAGCTCTTCCTGGGTCTTCTTGGAGGTCTTTGCCTTGAAGGTATCCGTCAAATCCGCATCGATTCTCTGGAATTTGATGCCTTCATTCTTCATTTCCAGCTGATTGATGAAGGGCTGGTCAATCTGGTCAGGCAGCACGACAGCATCCATCTTAGCCTGCTTGAACATGTTCACGTACTGGCTCTGCACCTTCAGGTCGGTTGCGTAGTAGATGGTCTTTTCCTTCTTTTCCTCTTCTGCGCCTTCTCCTGCTTCTTCCCCGGCAGCTGCTTCGTCAACAACCTCTGCCTCTACCTTTTCGCCGTTTTCATCAACAGCGCTGTCGCCTTCTTCCTTTTCGTCCGGATCAACCTTGTTGACTTCCAGACAGTCAGGCAGCGTCATGTATTTGCCGTCCAGGTTCTTGAAAAGGATATAATCCGTCATCTTCTCGCAGAACTTGTCATCCTTCAGGCAGCCGAATTTAACGAAGGGACTGATGTCATCCCAGTATTTCTCATATTCTTCCCTGTCGGTCTTGCACATACCGGACAGCTTGTCGGCAACCTTCTTGGTGATATAATCGGAAATCTTCTTCACGAAGCCGTCGTTCTGCAGCGCGCTTCTGGAAACGTTCAGCGGCAGATCAGGACAGTCGATGACGCCCTTTAAGAGCATCAGGAATTCCGGGATTACCTCTTTGATATTATCGGCAATAAATACCTGGTTATTGTAAAGCTTGATGGTTCCCTCGATGGACTCATATTCCATGTTGATCTTGGGGAAATACAGGATTCCCTTCAGATTAAACGGATAGTCCATGTTCAGATGGATCCAGAACAGCGGCTCCTTGTAATCCTGGAAAACCTTGCGGTAAAATTCAATATAATCATCCTTCGTACACTCGCTGGGATTCTTGGTCCAGAGAGGATGGATATCATTCATTACAACGGGACGCTTCTTGATTTTCAGCCTGACAGGCTTCTCTTCAGTTTCTTCGCCTTCCTTGGCATCCTCTTTCTTCTCAGGCTGGATGGTTTCCAGAACCTCATCCGTATCCAGCTTCTCAGCTTCATCGATGGTCTGGGTCTCCGGCGTGTTTTCCCTGGAAAGGAAAATCTCTACCGGCATGAAGGAGCAGTACTTCTTAACAACCTCCTGCGCCTTGTATTCGTTGCAGAACTGGAGGCAGTCCTCGTTCAGGAACAGCGTAATCTGTGTTCCCACCTTGTCCCAGGTGCCGTCCTCCATCTCAAATTCCGTACCGCCGTCGCATTCCCAGTGTACCGGAGCTGCTCCTTCCTTATAGGAAAGCGTATCAATGTGCACTTCATCGGCAACCATAAATGCGGAATAGAAGCCCAGTCCGAAATGGCCGATGATCTGATTGTCGTCAGATTTGTCCTTATACTTTTCAATAAAATCGGTTGCGCCGGAGAAGGCGATCTGGTTGATGTATTCCTCCACCTCATCCGCTGTCATACCAATACCATTATCAATAAATTTCAGGGTTTTCTCTTCCGGATTCACGATAACCTGGATTTCCGGCTTATAGCCGTCCGGTAAGGAATACTCTCCCATCACATCCAGCTTCTTTAATTTCGTAATAGCGTCGCAGCCGTTGGAAATCAGTTCCCTGTAAAAAATATCGTGGTCAGAATACAGCCATTTCTTAATAATAGGGAAAATGTTCTCGCTGTTAATGGACAAGCTGCCATGTTTTTCTGCCATAATTCATCACATTCCTTTCTTTTTTTCCACGGACTTTTTTCTTTTGTCCGGTTTTGCTCTAGGAATAAGTGTACTTCGATCTTTAAAAAAAGTCAATAGAAAATTAGCACTCAATTTAGTTGAGTGCTAACAAAAGTATGAAAAATATATAAAGAAAAAATAAACTCAGCTTTTATCTGCTTTCCCTTTGTCCGAACAAGCTGCGAATATTTGAATATCAGTTCTGATAAATTTGAACCGTTACTGTTATATTGTAAAACTGCAACTGTGAGTGTACTGAACAGTTTTCGTAAAACTAATATATTATACAAATTTAATTTAGTTGACAAAGTCAAACAAACAGTATATATTTGACTTTGTCAATTAAATTATACTAACTAAAAAGGAGTCCTGTCCATGCATCCTTCTTTACCTCACTATATTTCCCTCCTGCGGAAGGATTTTACCGAATATTGCGGACAGAAGCTGTCCGAGCAGGGACTTTCCCAGGGACTGTTGTATTTTATTCTGTATATAGGAAAGCATCCCGGCTGTTCCCCCGGCGAGCTGAGCCGTTCCCTTCAAATGGATGCCGGCCATTCCACCCGTTCCCTTACCCGTCTGGAGGAAACAGGCTTTATCCTCCGCCAGGCAAATCCTGCGGATAAGCGTTCCTGCATTTTAGAGCTGACGGACAAGGGACAGGATGCCTTTGACTTAAGCCATGATTTGTTTGACCGCTGGGAGGCGGAGGCTGTCCGGGGCCTGACTCAGGAAGAGCACACACAGCTGCTTGCCCTGCTGAGCAGAATCCTGCCCGGGGAAAGGAAGGAACCACCATGTATGAAACCATAAACAGCTCTGTCACACTGGGTGGACTGACCCTGAAAAACCGGATCATCTTCGCCCCTACCTCCATGGGGCTGAAAGAGGATGAACTTCTTGCAAAAATGGAAGCCATTGCCGCCGGCGGCTGTGCCATGATCATCATAGGGGATGTTCCCGTGGGAAAAAGGGGCTTCCATTCACTTTTTACCCGCAAAGGGGCCGCTTACTACCGCAGGCTGACAGCCGCCGCCCATGAACATGGCTGCCTGATCTGCGCCCAGCTGCATCAGTCGGACTCCGACTGGAAGGGCATGCTGCGTTTTCTTCCCGGCATCCTTGCAAAACGAATTTCCCACGAGGAACTGCGCCGTCTGTTGAATGATCAAATATCCCCTTACATTACCGCGCTCCCTCCGGAAAAAATCTGCAGGATCACCTCCTCCTTCGGTTCCGCCGCCCTGGAAGCCAAAAAGCTTGGCTTTGATATGGTCCAGGTCCATGGCGACAGGATGTGCGGCAGCTTCAGCTCCTCCCTCTACAACAAACGCCAGGATTCCTACGGCGGTTCACCTGAAAACCGGGCGCGCTTTGCAGTGGAATGCATTTCCGCCATCCGCAGTGCACTCCCCCAATTTCCCATAGATTTTAAACTGGCCGTGCGCAGGGAAAACCCGCATTATGGAAACGCCGGCATCCCGCAGGAGGAACTTCCCATATTTGTACCTCTCCTGGAACAGGCAGGCGTAACCAGCTTCCATGTTACACTGGCCAACCACGGCGCTCTTACCGACACCATTCCGCCGGCCAGCCAGCCTTTTTTCAGCCAAGAAGGCTGCTTCCTGGATTTCTGTGATGCGCTGCGCGGGCTGACCGCACTCCCCCTCTGCGGCGTGGGCGGCCTGGTCCATCCTTCTTTTATCGAAGAACAGCTTCAGAAGCACAGGATCGACTGCGCCGCCATGAGCCGCCAGCTCATCGCAGATCCGGATTGGGTGAAAAAGGTGCGGGAAGGCAGGGAGGATTCCATCCACTACTGTATCCGCTGTAATCAGGAATGCCTGGGCGGCATGCAGCAGCACCGGGGTGTCCACTGTATTTATGACGGTCAAATACCCTGCTGCAAGTAACAGAGTATAAGCTTGCAGCGCCGCAGAGCTACAGGCATTTGCCCCGCCGCAGTCACCGGATATCCATACAGGCATGGCCGCCTTGCTCGTTGCCCGCTGAAAAAAATGCCTGTAAAAACATTGCGTTTTAAACGTCAACGCATCGCAATGCCGTATAAGAGCATATGGGAAACCGCTCCGGCAGAAAGGAAAGAATCATGAAATATTCCGTTGTATTCAGCAGCCGCACAGGCAACACCGCACAGCTGGCACAGGCCGTCCTGGCAGCGCTTCCTCCGGAGGACTGTATTTATTCCGGCAGCCTTGATGAACTGATGCAGGCAGGAGAGGCTGCCGGCTGGCAGGAAGCCCCTTATCTGCTGGCAGGCTTCTGGACCGATAAAGGTAGCTGTGATGAAAAAATGACCGTATTCCTTCAGGGAATCCATCATAAAAAGGTCTTTCTTTTCGGAACCGCGGGCTTTGGAGGAAGCGATGCCTACTTTTCCCGGATTCTTGAAAATGTAAGCGCACAGCTTCCTGATGACAATACGCTCCTTGGAACCTACATGTGCCAGGGGAAAATGCCTGCTGCCGTAAAAGAGCGCTACGAAGCCATGCTGGAAAAAGCTCCTGACAATGAAAGGGCCGCCGCCTTCCTCACTAATTTCAGCCAGGCGCTGTCCCATCCTGATGCGGACGACCTGGAAAAGCTTCAGATGCGTATCCGTGATATTTTTACAGAACAAAAGGCTTAGGCTTACAGGCGCAAATATCATAAAATAAAGTGTGCAGGCAATCAATCGCCTGCACACTTTTTTTACACTCTCCTTTATTTAACAATCCCAGGGACAGTCACAAGCCTCTGCAGCAGAGCTCCAATCACTGTCAGACAATTATGGAGTACTGCAGAAATTCATATTTAAGCCTGGTCCCTTCATCCGTTTCCGGCGGCAGAAGCGCCCTGGCTACCAGCTTAATTTCATCAGATTCCTCGTCCGTCCTTTTCAGATTGGCATAATCGCCGTCCAGACTCACCACCACATATTCAAACGTATTCATCCCTGTCCTGCTTCCTTTCCTCATACAGCCGGAAACTACGGCTGCGAAAAATATTTTTTATAAACTTCAAAAAAACTGCTTGTAGTCACCGCATCGTCATGAATCATATTTACAGAATCCCACAGCGGCTCGTTCAGATTCTTCGCCAGGGAGTTCACAAAGCTGTCGTATTCCTGCCCGAAAACCTCATCCTTGCGCTTTTCCACGATTTTCAGCTTGTTCCTATCCGTTTCCTCCCGGTTGAAGGTATTGATGCACTTGATGATCTCATACCCCTCCGCAGTCTCCACAATCCCGCTGATTTCATCCGTCCCCAGATTAAAAGCGGCGGTTTCAAAGGCCACTTCCCGTTCTCCCTTACCGAAGGATATCGTTCCCTGGGGATCATCGCTGTACTTTTCAATGAGTGCTTCGAAGGCTTCCCCCTCCGATGCCGCGGCCAGCACCTCCTGGGCCCTGCGGTAGCATTTTGCCTTTTCCGCGTCCGAAAAAGCAGAAATTGTACCATCCGCATTTTCCGTAACCGTTTTGATCAGGATATGCTGCACCGTGATATTTCTGGCCTCGTCATCGCTGATTTCCGGATTAATGTCGCTGATAATCTGACGGTACACCTTGTCCGCCAGAGCATAATCACGGTACATCCCCTCAATCAGCTGGCTCGTAACCCCCATGGCGCTGCGCTCCGTTTCATTCAGGGACTCATAATACTCGCCGGCGGCCTGCACAGCCAACTCCTCCTCTTCCGGAGAAAGCACAATTTCCCTGCGGGCAGCCAGAAGCGTCATGGCCTTGATCTGGGAAATCTCCGCCAGAACCTTGTCCTTCAGCCGCTCTTCCAAACCTGCCCCCTCAGACTTTGTCTCCCATATTTCCCTGCCGTATACCGACTCATAGGTATTCTGCTCAGTGGTCAGATATACCATAAGCTCAGGAAGGGTACAGGAGGTGTCCTCCAGACGGAATATTTCATTTTTATTAAAACCGGTGGTAAGTACGATTTTTACCGGTTCCGCGCTGCTGCAGGCATTCAGCGGCAGCAGCAGGCAGGATGCCAGAAGGCAGCCCGCCAGCCTCATTGCTGTTTTTTTCATTCTCACTTTCCCATGCTTTTAATAATGCTTCTTGCCACACTCAGGCCGTTGGCGGAAGCCTGCTGAAGCCCTCTGGTCACCCCGGCGCCGTCTCCGATGGCGCGAAGCCCCTTGATGCTCGTTTCAAAATCCTTATTCACCACCACCTTGTTGGAGTAGAATTTCACCTCTACGCCGTAAAGCAGGGTTTCGTCACTGGCGATACCCGGAGTCACCTTATCCAGCGCCTCAATCATCTCCGCGATATCCACCATGATCCTGTGAGGGAATACCAGAGACAGATCGCCGGGCACTGCATCCTTTAACGTGGGGATCAGGTTGTTCCGGCACAGTCTCTCCTCCGTCGTCCTTCTGCCCCTTTTAAAATCACCGAAGGTCTGCACAAGAATCTTACCGCCGCAGAGCATGTTGGAAAGTTCTGCAATTTTACGTCCATACTCAATCGGTGTGCTGAACGGTTTGGTGAAATTTTTGGACACAAGCAATGCAAAATTCGTATTACTCGTTTTATAATCCTGGGATTTATAGGCATGGCCATTCACCACGGCAAGCCCGCCCTCATAATATTCCGTCGCCACCTCTCCCGAAGGATTCGTACAGAAGGTACGCACCTTATCATCAAAGGTAGGCGTATAGAAAATCAGCTTCGCTTCATACAGATTCTCATTCAGGAACTGCATGACCTCGTCACGCACCTCCACACGTACGCCGATATCCACCGTACCCGGCGTTGTCTCTATTCCGATCTGTGCGCATTTATCCTTGAACCAGTCGGCACCCTCACGCCCTACCGCAGATACTACCTCATCCGCCAGGAAGGTATCTCCTTTGTCCGTGACCACGCCCCTTACATGGCCGTTTTCCACAAGAATCTCAGAAACCATGGTATTAAAAAGCATTTCCACGCCCTTTTCAGCCAGCGCCTCCTGCAGACGGGAGTAAATCTTATACCCCTCTTCCGTCCCCAGATGACGGATAGGGCACTCCACCAGCTTCAGGTTTGCATTGATAGCCTCCCTGCGGATTTCCCGGATCTCCTTTTCCTTATCTATACCATACACACGCGTATCCGCGCCAAACTTCAGATAAATATCATCCGACTCATGAATCAGAGCCTTTGTTTCCTCATATCCCAGTATCTCCGGCAGGTTCCCGCCAACATCAGGCGACAGGGAAAGCTTTCCGTCCGAAAAAGCCCCTGCTCCTGCAAAGCCCGTAGTGATGGAACAGGGCTTACAGCCTACGCAGACCTTGGTCTTCCTCTTAGGACACGTCCTTTTTTCAATCGGCCGTCCCTTCTCCACCATCAGGACCTTCAAATCCTTATTCTTCTCCAGCAGCTCATAAGCGCAGAAAATACCTCCCGGCCCGGCTCCGATAATAATCACATCATAATTCTTCTCCATATAAACCCCTGTTCTGCCCGGTCATAAACTTTATTTTCAGCATTTCAAACACCTACGAACCTGTCGTAAATGCCGCACAGTACCCCTCTTTGACATTTCCTGCGCCTCTTACGGCCGGACACCGTAAACCTCCCCGCAGCCATGCTGTTTGCCGGCTTTATTATACCTATTTTACGGGATAAAGTCAATGAAACCTGCTTTTCCATCCAGGGGTGTCTTTCATGTATTTTAACTGTTCATTATCTTCACAGTTCCTGCAGTTCCGTTATATCCAGGGAAGCGAAATGGCAAAAAGAAATAGCATCCCTCCCCGCAAATCATGCAGCGTCCGGATGCTACTCTTTATAGTTTTTTCAAGCGAGGATTATCGGTACGTGGTTTCTGTCTGCGCTCTTTTGAGTTTAACGCTACACAATACTACAGCGGGAAACATCAGCTTCCACCACACACTGCGGCGGCTTATTTTACGGGTTCAGAACCGACTTTTCTTTCCAGTTCTTCTATCCGCTTCATGGCCTTATCAAGCGCGGCAGTCTGGGCAGCAATCAGCTCCTGCATTTCTTCCTCGTACTTTTTCTTCTCTTCCTCACGCCTCTTCTTCTCTTCCTCGTGTCTCTTCTTCTCTTCTTCCAAGGCAGCAGCCTGTGCATCTATCGTCGCCTGCATCTCGTCTATCATATACTGCACTGTGTTCCGATCCATCTCTCTTAATTCTTCCGAAAACATTCCCATCACCTTCTCCATATTCCGGCAGACTTCATATACGTCCCCAT